>Ga0182027_10005410_pt1 | contig 19419 bp, 15 predicted proteins | sample 712E1DmetaG_FD_121300 | JGI IMG/M metagenome (GOLD analysis project Ga0182027, IMG submission 121300) | Permafrost microbial communities from Stordalen Mire, Sweden - 712E1D metaG (Illumina Assembly) | ecosystem: Environmental > Terrestrial > Soil > Wetlands > Permafrost | place: Sweden...
AGATTGCACCGGAATGGGATAACTTAACCCAGCCTGACTGGATCAGTTGGTGCAGAATAAGGTATATGATTACCGCGCTGGTCGCAGCCAGAGCCAGGGAGAAGGTTGTGGTATTGAAAGCCTTGATACCCAGGGTGGCAACGAATGGCAGCATGAGAATGGCTGGGAAAGGCGGTCCAGGAACAAACCAATGTCCGTTATAAAAAGTTAAACCCCCCGTATATGGGGGATTGAGCAGATACAATTTTCCGTGCAGGAATGCAAATGCTAACTGGTTGAATTGATTTTCTGCTGGTGTTGACCATTTATTGAACCATTGCGCAAATTGAAGAGAGACAATGAAAACGCACAACCAGATACTGATGCAGGTGAAGAGCAGGAAAATCCGCTCACCCAATTTATTTCGATTACTCAGCAGCGCCCATACCGAAAACCAGACTGACAGGATCAGGATTTTGACCACCGGCCCCAGCAAGATCTCCAACGCTAATTTTCGCGTGATCAAACTCCAGGATAAAGTATACAGAAGCCCAAGTATCTCAATTGTCCAGGAAACAATCATTAGCCGCACCTGAACCGAAAGTGGGCGACCAGATTGCCTGCCCGCGATAAAATCAAGAAGGAGGATTTTTAAGCTAATCAGGAATACCCAGCCTAATAAAATTTTTGGGAGGGTTTCCAATTCCCAGACCATGTAATTGTTGGAAAGAAAGAATATCAATCTTTGAAAGTCTGGGAACATATACAACCAATAAAATAAGAGTCTCGACAGACAGGATACCATGACGATAACGAGAGCAGACCTGATCAGAATGTGGTAGACATCCTTTTTCAGGATTCGCTCCAGACTGGAACTCAGAAATTTGAGGAATTTTTGGGATCGGATTGAGTCATAAAGGAGAAAAATATACACCCCAAGTACAAAGAATATCGCAAATCCGGCGCCAAGGCGTTGCAGAGAAAAACCGGCCAAAAAAACTTTTTGGGCTTTCGAAGGGAGACTGAACAGATACCAGGCTGCCAGGATATTTTCCAGAATAGCTATGCCAAGAAATATCCTATAGAAATCGAGTAGAGTGATGCTTTTGTATTTTGGTTTCACTGTCATTGTCAATTTTTCTCCCACAAAATATTAATGAGACCAAAGGGAATTATACCCCTGGAGAAATGGTGGAAGCAAAAACCAGTTTGGCTAGCGCTATCCAAAGAGATGGCCTATCGTAATTAAATTTGCTCGTGGGGTTTATCCTGGCACAACCTCTTCAGCACCGCCACCAGCACTTCCACCCCTTGATGATATTCTGCCAACGCGATGTGCTCCTCTGGCGTATGGTCCAGTGCGGAATCGCCCGGGCCATAGGCCAGGGCCGGGCAGCCCCAGGCCGGGGCAACGATATTAAGGTCGGCCGTGCCGGTCTTGAGCAGGAAACCAGGCTTTCCGCCCGCCGTCCGGATGCCCGCCAGGAAGGCCCGCACCAGGGCATTGTTTTTTTCACCCTGCCAGGCCGGGATGGGGAAGCCAACCGGCTGAATTGATAGTCCCGGAATGCCTGTAAGTACAGGGTCACCGGATAACTGTTCGTGCCAGACCTGTGGTGGCAGATCCAGCGGCAGGCGCACCCCCACGCGCAGGCTGGCCCATTCCTCGAAGCCATCTCCACCGGAATCCATCCCGCGCAGAGCAAGCTGGACCCGCTCGAAGTTTTTCTCCCGCCCCAGGTTGATTTCGGCCACCCTGGCGCTGATGCTCTCCCAGGCCTTTACGACCGCCTCGCAGGCGCTTTCCCCCTGTCCAGCCGTATGCGAGAGGGAACGGCGCACCGTCACCACCACCCAGGCGCTGCCCTTGTAACCAAGGGTCACGCGTTCCCAGCCACTCGGCTCGCCGATAATGGCTGCCTGAGGATGGTAGAGCGGGACGACATGCTGCGCTCCGGGCGAATCCTTTTCCTCGCCCACCGCTCCGATCACGATGATCTGCCAACCGGGCATGGGTCCGCAGGCCGCCACCGCATCCACAAAGGCACTTAAAGGCCCTTTGGCGTCCACCGAACCGCGCCCGTATAAAAGCAGGGGGGAACGGGAAAGGGGATCAGGGGTAATGGATTCCACGCGGACGGGAATCTCGCCAGGCACTGTATCGATGTGGCCCAGCAATACGAGCTGGCGCGGGCCATCCCCCATCACGCCCACGGCGTTCCCGGCTGCATCCGCAAATGCCTGCGTGTAATGCAAAGCCTGCATGCGACTGACCAAATAAGCGACTGCACCCGCTTCGTTGCCGGATGGGCTGTAGGCCTTGACCAGATTGAAAAGGGTTTCAGGAATGGAGTTCGTCATTTACCAGTATTTTAGCGCTCTTTAATATAAAAAACAAAGTCGCTGGAATCCTTTACGCAGGGGAAACGTTCACCGGAGTCCGAAGCTCCCCTCACAGGGGCGATGTGGAGACTTCGGACTCCGCCTTTTGCCAAATAATACTTTGTAGAAATGTTAACCGAGCCGCGCACAAACTGCATGTGTGAACTGCTTCGTACTGGCTATGCCGCCCAGATCGGCTGTGCACAGGCCGCTTGCCAGCGTATCAAGGACCGCCTGGCGCAGGCTGGCGGCAGCTTGCGGCTCGCCCAGCGTTTCCAGCATCATCGCAGACGAGAGCAACGCGCCGACCGGGTTGGCAATGCCCTGCCCGGCAATATCCGGTGCGGAGCCGTGCACCGGTTCGAAGACCGGCGTCCCGCTGCCCAGATTGGCCGAAGGAGCCACGCCCAGGCCGCCCACCAAAGCGCTGGACTCATCCGAGAGAATGTCGCCAAACAGGTTGGTGGTGACCAGCACGTCAAAAGATTGCGGAGATTTGACCAGGTTCATGGCGGCTGAATCAACCAGCAGCTCTTTGACCTTAATCTCAGGGAATTCAGCCGCCACTTTCAAAGCACATTCGCGGAACAGACCATCCGTCAGTTTGAGGACGTTGGCTTTATGAACAATGGTCAGCACCGGCTGCTTACCTCGTAAAACCGCCCGTTGCATGGCCTGTTCACAGGCTACGCGCACGATGCGTTCACTGCCGCGACGAGTGATAACGCGTTCCGCAATGGCAGTGTCCCCCTCCAGGTGTTCTCTCCCACTATAAAGACCCTCGGTGTTCTCGCGCACGATCAGCAGATCAATGCCGGGACGCGAGTATTCCCCCGGCAAGGAAAAGACCGGACGGAGGTTGGCGAACAGATCAAGCTCTTTACGTAATGCCAGAATCGGGCTGCGGTATCCTTCCACAATGCCGGAGGGCGATGAGGTTGCTCCGAAAAGCACGGCATCCGCCTGGCGCACCCTGGTCATGGTCGCCTCCGGCAGAGCTGAGCCGTATTTCTTAAAACAGGCAAAACCTGCCTCAGCCTCCACGAATGTCAAGCCCAGGCCGAGGGTTTGTAAGGCCTCGGCCGCTGCCGGGATGACTTCCTTGCCAACCCCGTCGCCGGGAATAAGACAGATTGTTTTCATGAAAATCCTTCGTAGTAACGAATTAATTCGTTACTACAAGATATTAGTTTTCGTAGTAACAACTTCAGTAGCTCTGTTGCGAACAGGTTCTTAATAATGCTGCCCTTCGACTACGCTCAGGGTAAAAGGAAGTAGAAATTTTGACTTATTTCATCTTTGCAACATTGCTACTTCCGTTGTTCCTACACCATTCGGGCTTTTTTGGTGTACTCCACCAGGCCGCCCGCTTCCAGGATGGCGCGCACGTTGGGCGGGAAAGCCGGGAAGGCAAAATCGCCGGCCGGCAGATGGATCACTCCTTTCACCAGGTCAATCTGGACCGGGTCGCCGGGCTGCGCAGCCGCCACGGCGGCCGGGCAGATAATGGCGGCGACTCCCTGGTTGATGGCATTGCGATAGAAAATGCGCGCAAACGATCCGGCCACCAACGCCCCCACACCCTTGTATTTAAGGCAGGTGACCGCCTGTTCACGCGAGCTGCCACAGCCGAAATTGGTCCCGCCGAAGACCACGTCGCCCGGCCGGACGGATTCAGCAAAGCGCGGGTCAAGGTCTTCCATGGCATGCGCGGCGATTTCTTCAGGAGCGGTTACCGTATAGGTATACTTGCCTGGGAAGATCTGGTCCGTGTTGACGTTGTGGCCATACTTCCACACTTTTCCACCGGAAGAGGATACATCACGAATAAGCCGAATTGACGAATGCTGCGAATGCTCATCCGGAAGAAGGCTATCCGCCGCAACCAGGCCAGTACCACGCTTAATCGACCTGTTTCCAACCAACGACCAGCCTTTCATGCGCATGGCCGGTTGAGCCGGGTTGGCAGGCGTCGCCGCGCCCTTGGGAGCCGCGATGCTGCCCGCTATCGCGCTGGCCGCCACCACTGCTGGAGCAGCCAGGTAGATGGACGCATCCGGTTGGCCCATGCGGCCTTTGAAGTTGCGGTTGGCGCTCGAGATGACCACCTCCCCGGCGGCCGGGATACCCAGGTGGTTGCCCATGCAAGGTCCGCAGCCGGGCACGCCGATGGAAGCGCCCGCTTCGATGAACACCTGGATGTAGCCCGCCTTCAACGCATCCAGGTAAACCTGGTTGGAGGCCGGGATCACCAGCAGGCGCGTGCCTGCATGGACATGTTGCCCGCGCAGTACCTGTGCCGCCGCCGCCAGGTCTTCCAAACGGCCGTTGGTACAGGTGCCGATGAAGGCCATATCCACATGCTGGCCAGCGACCGCCGAGAGCGGCTGGACGTTATCCACGCTGTGCGGGCAGGCCACCAGCGGCTCGAGCCGGTCGAGCTGCAGGTCATATTGCGCCGTATAGGTTGCCCCTTCATCCGGATAAATGGCCTGCGCCTCAATTTGTGAAGGCGTTAGGGATGTTCTGGCGGCTAAATAATCGAAAACGGCCTGGTCGGGTGGCATATAGGCGTTTTTGACGCCGATTTCTGCCATCGTATTGGGGATGACCATGCGGCTTTCCAAAGACAGGCTGCCCACTCCCGGGCCGCCAAATTCAATCGAATAATACAGGCCTCCATCCGCCCCGAGAGTCTTGCTGACTTGCAGGCACAGGTCCTTGGCCGTCACCCCGGGGGGGAGTTCGCCATACAGGTTGATGCGCAGGCTCTCAGGCACGCGCAGCCATAAACGACCGGTATCCCACAAGGCTGCCAATTCGGTGCGTCCCACGCCTGCTCCGAATGCCCCGAGCCAGCCATAATGCGTACTGTGGCTGTCTGCCCCCAGGATCAGATCACCCGGCAATACCAGTCCCTCTTCGGAAATGACTTGGTGACAGATGCCGCGCCCCACTTCGAAAAAATGCCGGATGCCCTGCGCCTCGACGAACTGGCGGGTCTCGGCGTGATTCTGGGCATGTTTCGGCGTGGGCGGCGGCGAGGCGTGATCGAGCACCACGCACAACCGTTCCGGGTCCGCCACCCGACAGGCTTCCAGTTCATTATAGAAAATTTGCGCAATGGCAGCCGTGTTGTCATGCGATAGAATCCGGTCAGGCTGAACGATCAGGATGTCGCCTGCATGCGCCTCGGCCTCTCCAGCAGCGCGCGCGAGGGCTTTTTCAGCAAAGGTCAGGGCAGCCATGGCTTAAGGCTCCTGAGATTTTGATAGCTGAATATTGCGCTTGTCCATGCGCTGGACAATCGGCAGGGCATTGGTTGGGGCGGTGGACATTTGTTGGAGATGGAACTCGTCTTTGGCAATCCGCAGCAACAGTTCGGCCGCGGAAATATCGCCATTCAACTGGCTGCTGTTGTCTTTGAAGTGCGCCGTCACCTGGCGGGCGGTCTCCTCGTCGATATCGAAATAATTGATCTCTTTCAGGAAATAGTGCACCACGTTCCAACCGGAGAGCGGCCCCAACAAGATATCCTGCTCGCTGACGCCAAACAGGTCGAGCGGGTGTGCCTCATAGGATATGGAATCGTTCAAGATGGCGCCCTGATGCACCCAGGCGGTATGGGTCCGGTTGGTCAGGCTGACCGGTTCCTTGGGAGGGACCAGGGTCTTGAGTTTATCGGCCATGGTAACGTTGATCGGGTACGAACTGCGCAGGGTGTAGCCTTCCAGGTAATCGTACTGTTGGTCGATGAACAGGTTGAAGAACAGCGAGGTCATGGATGTGATCCCCGAGCGCTCTCCGATGCCCAGCAGGGTCGTATCCACAAACTGCGCCCCAGCCATTACCGCCTCGATGGTATTTATCAGGGCCAGGCCGCGGTCGTCGTGGAAATGCAGTTCGAGTGGCGTGTGCGGGTAGCGTTGCCGCAAAGCATGCACGCGGCTGGTTACCACTGGCGGGCGCGCCACCCCCACCGTATCCGGCATGCCCAGGCGGTCCACGTACTCCACCAGCGGGTCATACACTCGCAGGAGCGAATCCAGCGGGGTCCGGAAGGCATCTTCACCGCTGAAGCGCAGGGTCAGTTCGGGATGGTTACGGCGCACATCCTCCAGCAATTTCCGGGCGCTGGTAATGATCTCATCCGTAGTCTTGCCATGGTTGAAGGCCTGCGACTGAGGCGAGGTTCCAAAATAGATATTCAACCCATCGAAGCCGGCCTGGATGGCCGCATCCACATCCTTGGGATGGCAGCGCACATGCGCCAGCAGAAAGGTATAGCCTTTCTGGACCACCAGTTCATCGCGGACCGCTTTGATCGCCTGGACATCGTCGGATTCGCGTGAACTGACATTGGGAGCGAACATTTCCACGAATTTGACCCCGTACAGGATCAGGCTGCGAACAATTTCCTGCTTATCCTGGGTGGTAAAGTAATACTTATAATGGTCGTGCAGCAGGGAGGTTTGCTGGCCCTCGCGCAAAGAACTGTCCACGATTTCGAGCGGACGGCTCTGATAGTGACGGTACCAGTCATTGGTCGGTAATGCAGTCATTTTAAAACCTCGGTCAGTGCCGCAACCACACGGTCCAATTGTTCACGGGTAATTACCAGCGGTGGCAGCAAGCGCAGGGTGGTCAGCCCAGCGTTGAGTGCAATGATATGGCGGTCCTGTAAAGCTTGCAGATAGGGCGCCACCTTTTGCTTGAGTTCGATCCCGACCATCAACCCCAGTCCGCGCACTTCCCGGATCAGCGGCGATTCGATCGATTTCAGCTCCTCCATCAGGTAAGCACCCTTGGCAGCCGCCTGCCCGGGCAGGTCTTCTTCCTGGATGGCAGTCAGCGCAGCCACCGCAGCCGCACAAGCCAGCGGATTACCGCCGAAGGTCGAACCATGCAAGCCGGGGGCCAGGTTCTTGACCGAATCCCCAAACAGCACGGCTCCCATCGGCAGGCCACCTGCCAGTGATTTCGCGATGCAGACGATGTCGGGGGTAATGCCTGAGTGCTGGAAGGCGAACATTTTACCGGTGCGGCCCAGCCCGGCCTGGATTTCATCGATGATCAAAAGCGTGCCTTGGTCCGTACAGATGCGGCGAGCCGCCTGCAAATAAGCCGGATCGGCCGGGTACACGCCGCCTTCGCCCTGGACTGCTTCGAGGATGACCGCCGCCACCTGATCCGTCACGGCGCCTTCCAGAGCGGCGATGTTGTTATAGGCCACGTGGCTGAAGCCGGGCACCAGCGGTTCAAAGGCTTCCTTATATTTCTTGTTATAGGTCGCGGATAGCGCCCCCAGCGTCCGCCCATGGAAGCCGCGCATGGCCGCGATAATGTTCGTACGGCCGGTGGAAACACGGGCGAACTTGAGTGCCGCCTCGACCGCCTCGGTGCCGGAATTGCAAAAGAAGACCTTGTCCAACCCGGGGACGAGCGTGGTGATCTTATCCATGAGGGCGGCGCGCTTATCGTTGTAGAAGGTCTCGAACAGCGTCACCAGTTGCGTGGACTGCTCCGCTATGGCCGCGGCCACTTTAGGATGGGCGTGACCCAGGTTCGCCACGCCGTGCCCGGCCGCGCAATCGATATACTCGTTCCCGTCCGTATCCCATAGCAAAGCCCCCTGTCCGCGCACGAAGATGATCGGTTGCTTGGTATAAAGTCCGGAAGTGTGTTTATTTTCAGTCTCGATGATATCCATGGTCATACCTCTATGAGTGAAATGATGAATGCAGAATGCAGAATGATGAATAAATTCATCAAACTGTATTCATCTTTCCGCATTCTTAAAGTGTTCCTGTAAACTGCGATACGACAGGCCTTTTTGACGCAGGGCCTGGATGGCATTGACGGCTGCCATTCCGGCCGAAAGCGTGGTCAGCAGCGGTACGTTCATGGCCGTGGCCGCGGCACGGATGTCAGTCCCATCCGAATGGGCATGCGGCCCGAGCGGAGTATTCAGGATCAAATGCACTTGCCCGGCCCGGATAAGGTCGACCACATTTGGAGTGCCTTCCGATACCTTCTTGACTACCTCGACCGGCAGACCCGTCCGACAGAAGAATTCGGCCGTGCCAGGCGTGGCAAATAGCATGAAGCCCAGCCGGTGCAGGTCACGTGCAATCTTCAAGCCAGCGCTTTTATCGTAATCATTAACGCTGATTAACACCGCACCATGCTGAGGGAGGCCCATTCCGGCGGCCAGTTGGCTCTTGGCAAAGGCATGCCCGAAGTGCGCGGCATGCCCCATCACCTCCCCGGTGGACCGCATCTCCGGTCCCAGGATGGCATCGGAACCGGAAAGTTTTTTGAAAGGCAGCACGGCTTCCTTGACAAAGAAACCATCGACGCGCGGCTCGGCGGTCACGCCCAGCTCTTCCAGCGTGCATCCGGCCATCACTTGGGAGGCCAGTCGCGCCAGATTCATGCCGGTGGCCTTGCTGGCATATGGCACCGTCCGGGAGGCGCGCGGGTTCACTTCCAGCACGCACACGATTTCGTCTTTCAAAGCAAACTGCACATTCATCAGGCCGCACACACCCAGCGCCAGCCCGAGTCGTTCGGTGTATTCGCGCATGATGCCCTGATGGTAGGCACTGACCTTGTAAGGCGGCAGCACGCAGGCTGCGTCACCCGAATGGACGCCTGCCTCCTCTATGTGCTGCATAATCGCCCCGATCACTACCCGCTGGCCATCTGCCAGGGCATCCACATCGATCTCGAAGGCATCTTCCATGAATTTATCCACCAGGATGGGTTGACCAGGCGCGGCTTCGATAGCTTTTTCGATGAAACCTTCCAACCTGTCTTCGCTTTCCACCAACGCCATCGCCCGTCCGCCCAGCACAAAAGAGGGCCGCACCAGCACCGGGTAGCCGATGCGGCGCGCCACCAAACGGGCCTGCTCCAGGGAGCGGCAGATGCCGTTCTCCGGCTGTGGGATTTCCAGTTCCGCCAGCAACCTGGCGAACTCTTCGCGGTCTTCCGATAGTTGGATGGCGTGCGGTGAAGTACCCAGGATCTTCACTCCGGCGGCTTCCAGTCCGGCCGACAGGTTGAGCGGAGTCTGCCCGCCAAACTGCACGATCACGCCGACCGGCTGTTCCCGATCAACCACGTTCAGCACGTGTTCCAGGGTGAGCGGTTCGAAGTAAAGGCGGTCGGCCGTATCGTAGTCGGTCGAAACCGTCTCCGGGTTGCAGTTAAGCATGATGGTCTCGAAGCCCATCTTCGAAAGGGCGAAAGCTGCCTGGCAACAGCAGTAATCGAACTCGATGCCCTGCCCGATCCGGTTGGGCCCGCCTCCCAGGATCAGAATCTTGCGCCGATCACTCGGACGGGCTTCGTCTTCCATTCCGTAACTTGAATACAGGTAAGGTGTCTGCGCTTCGAACTCGGCCGCACACGTGTCCACGCGCTGGAAAGTGGGAAGGATGTTGAGGGACTTGCGGAGTTCGCGAACAGATGATGCAGAATCATGAATGATGAATGATGAATTTAAGAGACGCGCAATATGGGCATCGGCAAAGCCGATTTTTTTGGCAGAGCGCAAGAGAGCAGAGAAGAGAGGATCGGAGATGAGACTCTCCATGTTCTCTGCTTGCCACTCTCTGATCTCTTTTTCCAGCGAGGCGATTACCTGCATTTCGCCAAGGAACCAGGGATCATAGCCAGTTTCCCTGGCAATGCTTTCCAGAGGAATCCCTTGCTGGATGGCCCGGTAGACCTTGAAAAGCCGGTCAGCCACGGGGACTGCCAACGAGGCGGCCGGTTGGGGTCCGACGGACGGGCTGCGGCTCGGGCCACTGCCATCCAGCGCGTCCACGCCAATTTCCAGCGACTGCACCGCCTTGTTGAGCGCTTCGGGGAAGGTGCATCCCAGGCTCATCACTTCGCCGACCGATTTCATCTGCGGGCCGAGCAGCGGGTCAACGCCCGGGAACTTCTCGAAGGCCCAGCGCGGGATCTTTACCACCACGTAATCGAGTGAGGGTTCGAAAGCTGCCCTGGTCTGCCCGGTGATGTCGTTGACGATTTCATCCAGCGTGTATCCCACCGCCACCAGCGCGGCCAGCTTTGCGATCGGGAAACCGGTGGCCTTGGAGGCGAGCGAGGATGAGCGTGAGACTCGCGGGTTCATCTCGATCACCAAGATGCGCCCTGTGCGTGGATCCACCGCGAACTGTACATTCGCTCCGCCGGTTTCCACGCCCACTGCGCTCATCACTTTGCGCGCCAGGTCGCGCATGACCTGGTATTCGCGGTCGGTCAGGGTCTGCGCCGGCGCGACGGTAATGCTGTCGCCGGTATGCACGCCCATCGGGTCGAGGTTTTCGATCGAACACACCACCACGAAATTATCGGCCTTGTCGCGCATCACTTCCAGTTCGTACTCTTTCCAGCCCAGCACCGACTCTTCCACCCAGGCCTGGCCGATGGGTGACTCGGCCATGGCAACGCGCACCGCTTCCTGGAGTTGGGTCGGTTCGTAGACCCAGGCAGCCCCTGAACCGCCCAGGGCGAAGGAGGCCCGCACCAGCAACGGGTAACCGATTCCCGCCACCAACGCCTGCGCTTCGGCCAGTGAGTGCGCCGGGCCGCCTTTGGGTACCGGCAGCCCGGCCGCAATCATCGCCTGGCGGAAGCAATTGCGGTCTTCGGCGGTCTGGATGGCTGCCAGGCTGGCTCCGATTAGGCTAACCCCATATTTTTCAAGCACGCCGTTCTCACTGAGCGCCAGCGCCAGGTTGAGCCCGGTCTGCCCACCCACCGTCGGGAGCATGGCATCCGGGCGTTCCTGGGCGATGATGGCTTCGAGAACCTCCGGCGTGACCGGCTCGATGTAGGTGGCATCCGCCAGTTCCGGGTCGGTCATGATGGTGGCCGGGTTGGAATTCACCAGCACCACACGGTAGCCCTGGGCGCGCAGCGCCTTGACGGCCTGCGTGCCAGAGTAGTCGAATTCGGCGGCCTGCCCGATCACGATTGGCCCGGAGCCGGGCACGAGGATGGTGTGGATGTCAGTGCGTTTCATAGGAAATGATGAATGCAGAAGGATGAATAATGAATAAAGACAAGCATGGTCATTTCTTTTCGGCGACGGAGAGGAATAACGGGTAAGGTCGACCGTCTTTCATCAGCGTATAGCAGGTAGTAAAGCGGACTTTGTTGAAACCGGCTTTTTCCAATTCCTTTCCCAGTTCCTTTCGGTCGAAGCCATTATGACCGTCGAAAGCATCTTCGTGCGAGTGGAACGAACCGTCTTCCTTATCCAGGTCGCAAATGCACAACACGCCGCCGGGTTGCAGAAGGGAGTAGAAACTGGCCAGGATTTTTGCCGTATCCGGGATGTGGTGCAGCGTCATCAGCGTGTAAACCAGGTTGAAGCGTTCCGCAGGCAAAGGATCCGCTGCAAGGTCCAACCGGAGCGATGCCATGTTGATAATCCCGCCACGGGCAATTTTCTCCTTGAGGACTTCCAGCATCCCGGTGGAGCTATCCGCCAGCGTGATCGCGCCCAGCTCCCTTTGAAGGGCAAAACTGAGCAGGCCGGTGCCGCAGCCGTATTCGAGCGCGGTCATCGTTTTGGAGAGCCTCACCTGCTCCCGGATGGCAGCCGCGACGGCATTGGCTCGTTCAGCCCGGCCGGGCACTCCATCCCAATTTTTGGCTTTGTTGTCAAAATCAGCCATTTTGGTTCATCCTGATATTCTCGAAAAATTCACCGAAGATGGCCTGGGCGTCATGCGGGCCAGGCGCCGCTTCGGGGTGGAACTGCACGCTCGTAACCGGGCGGCCTTTCAAGCGCAGACCTTCCAAGGAACCATCGTTAAGGCTCAAATAGGTGATCTCAACCTTAGCCTGATCCAGGCTGTCGGTCTCGATGAAATAATTGTGGTTCTGAGCGGTGATCAGCACTTTACCGCTCGGAAGGTGCTGGACCGGGTGGTTGCCGCCGTGGTGGCCGAACTTGAGCCGCCGCTTGCGCCCGCCCATTGCCATGCCCAAGAGTTGGTGCCCCAGGCAAATCCCCAGGATCGGGATGTTAGCATCCAGCAGACCGATCACTGCCTCCACGGCATATGGCAGGCCTTCCGGGTCGCCCGGGCCGTTCGAAAGGAACACTCCCTGCGGGTGAAGAGCCAGCACATCTTTGGAAGAGGTATCCGCCGGTACCACTGTCACCTGCGCCCCATACGAGGCCAGGTGGCGCAGGATATTGCGCTTGATGCCGTAATCATAGGCAACGATATGGATTGATGATTGATGATTGGTGATTGGTGATGGAGGCACCCATTTGTCGCCGGGGTCACCCTGCCATGAATAGGAAGCAGCGCAGGTGACTTCCTTGACGGTGTCGCGGCCATCCAGACCGGGCCATGCCTGTGCCATTTTCAGCAGGCTTTCCGGGCTGGTGCCGCAGGTGGAGAGGCGGCTTTCTGCGTTCCGCCATCCCGCAATTTGCGGGTCAGGAAACGGGTATCGACCCCACTGATACCCGGCACGCCGTATTCTGCCAGCCAATCCGATAGGCTGCGCGTGGCGCGCCAGTTGGAAGGCACCCAGGTGAGTGAGCTGACCACTGCCGCAGCAGCTTGCGGTACAGCCGATTCATTATCTTCCAGGTTGATGCCCACGTTGCCGATATGCGAACAGGTAAACAGTACCGCCTGGCCGCGGTAGGATGGGTCGGTCAGGATCTCCTGATACCCGGTCATGCTGGTATTGAAAACCAGTTCAAAAACCGTATCTGCCTCCGCCCCGAAGGCCTGGCCGTGCAGGATGGTACCATCTTGGAGAACAAGGATGGCGGTCATAATACAGAATACAGAATGATGAATAATGAATAAGATTTGTTCATTTTGTTTTATTTTGGTTTACTGTTCTAATTTAAACTTTGACCTAAAATTCTGCTGATTATAGCATGTTGTCTAGACTTCATTAGGTATTCATCATTATGAATTATGCATTTTGTTTTTTTCTTACATCACTCAATAACCGTGCCATCACCGGACAACGCATCTGAAATGGGGTCTTGTACTCGTCCATCCGCAATGATGACTCTGCCCACGCCGCCTTGCAGCGCTTCCTGGGCGCCCAGCACTTTCTTCTTCATGCGGCCCTCGGCATAATTGAGCGCTTCCTCCAGTTTTTGACGCGGCAGGTTCTTGATCAGCGTGCTCTCATCCGGGAAGCTGCGCATCAGGCCGGGCACCGCCGTCAGAAGTAATAGCGTACCGGCTTGCAGCGCGGCCGCCAGCATGGCCGCGGCCCGGTCTGCATCCACATTCAGCGCCTCGCCAGCCGCGCTGACCGCCAGCGGCGCAATCACCGGCAGGTAACCGCCATCCAGCAGGGTTTGTAAAAGCGCCGTATTGATAATTTCGATTTTGCCGGTGTAATCGTCCCGGATGATCTTGCGCTTACCGTTCTCGATGCTCTGGATGGTATCCTTGCAGGTGGCAGCCATCAGCCTTCCGTCCAGCCCGCTCAACCCCAATGCATTGACGCCCAGCCGCTGCAGGCTTTCCACCAGCAGGGTATTGATTTTGCCGTTGACCGCCATGGCGAAAATCTCCAGGGTGCGCCGGTCGGTGTATCGGGAGGTGTAACCGGAAGGCGAGGTGATGAAGCGCGCCGGGTACCCGACCGCTTCGCCCAACTGGTTGGCTTCCGCCGAGCCGCCGTGTACCAGCACCAGTCGCTGGCCCTGGCCCAGCAGCCTGGCGGCATCCTGGCAGATGGCCGAGAAATCCACACCTTCTGTTCCGCCCAGCTTAACCACGATGACATTATTGCTCATATTCATCATTCAGCCTTCTGCCTTCTGCATTTAAATCGGATGGAGGCCGGAGAATTCCAGCCCGAGCGTCTCATCAAACCCCAGCATCAGGTTCATACACTGCACCGCCGTGCCGGCTGCGCCCTTCATTAAATTATCAATGGCGCATATCGAGACGATATGCCCGTTGGATTCATCCAGGTCGAAACCCAAATCGGCGTAATTCGAGCCCGCCAGCACTTTCGGTTCAGGCACCCGGTACAGGCCGCGCTGCTCTTTGACTACACGCAGGAATGGGTTTTCAGCCGAGGCACTGCGATAGGCCTTCCACAGGTCTTTGGTCGCCACACCAGCTTTAACGTTGGCATGCGCTGTTGCCAGGACGCCGCGCACCAGGTCCACCGAGGTCATCGTCAGGGACGCGTTCGTCAGGCCCAGTTCCTGGATCACCTCCCCTGTATGGCGGTGCCCATAGGCCGAAAACGTACGGATCACTCCAGACCTTTCGGGGTGGTGTGTGCCGGCATTCCCCTCCGCGCCGCCTTCGGATGAACCCACTTTGAGTTCGAGGACAACCTGTTTATCCAGCTCGATCAAGCCGGCTTTTACCAGCGGCAGCAATGCCAGGTTGCACGCAGTTGCATTGCAGCCCACTCCGCTGGCATAATGCGCCCCGCGCAGTTCTTCGCGATGCAGTTCAGGCAGGCCATAAACAAATTTCGGCAGCCATTCGGGCGCGGCATGCGCGGAACCATACCAGTGTTCATACTCCTTGGGGTTATGCAGGCGGAAATCCGCACTCAGGTCGACAATATTGGGGGCCATGGCAGCAAACTGGTCGATCTTATGTTGGGCGGTCCCGTGCGGCAGCGCCAGAAACAGCAGGTCAACCGGCTGGATACCATCCGGGTCAGTGAATTTAAGCATGGTGCGCTTGCGCAGGTTGGGATGGACCTGGTAAACATATTCTCCCAAGTGGCTGCGCGAGGTCACCTGTGCAAGCTCGATCTCTGGATGGCTCAGCAGCAGGCGCAGCAGTTCTCCTCCGGCGTATCCCGACCCGCCGACGATGGTGGCTTTGATCATAATCGCTCCTCTTATCCCTGTTTGGTGGCTACATCCACGGTGTAGCCAACGATGGTGTCTCCGATGTCGATCCCGCTCAACGGTTGGACGGTATGAAATTCCATCGTATGGTTGACCTCGTTGACCAGCATGCCACGATCGGGGTCTTCGATCACATCCACAGCCAGCACGCCCCCTCCCACGGCTTGCGCCGCCTTAAGGGACACTTCTTCCAGCTCGGGCGTGACCGGGCATAGTTCCCCTTCTCCACCGCGGGCCGTGTTGGTGATCCAGTGGGCCGATTTACGATAGATGGCTGTGATGACCTTGTCACCCACCACCACGGCGCGAATATCCCGCCCGGGCTTTTTGATGTATTCCTGGATATAGAAGACCGAATGCTGCACCGAACCCAGAACGGCCTTGTGCTCCAGAATGGCCTCGGCGGAATCCCGGTCGTTGACCTTGGCCAGCAGCCGGCCCCACGAGCCGATCACCGGTTTGAGCACCACCGGATACCCCATCGCCTCAATGGTTTCCAAAGCCGATTCGGGCGTGAACGCCACCCGGCTGTGCGGCTGCGGTACGCCGGCCCTGGCCAGCAGTGCCGTGGTGATCAGTTTATCGCCGCAGGCCTCCGCCACCGCGGCCGTGTTGACGGTCGGGATGCCCCAGATATTGAAGATGCGGCAGGCGTACAAACCATTGGTGTAACTGATGCTGCGTTCCAGGATGGCATCGTACTGCCGCCAGGGTTCGGGATTTTCCAGGTCGAAATGGACCAGCCGGTCATCCAGCCTTTCGTAATCCAGGCCGCGTCGCTCAATCGAGGCAAAGATCCATTTCTCCTCCACGCGCACGCGTGAGTAAAGCACGCCAATGCGGAGTCGTTTGGTCATGGAATTACTCGCCCCAGTCTTCCTGCTCCATCGGAGCCAGTTCGACCGTGGCGGGGTCCACCGAGGTGACTTCAAGATCCACTCCGCAATCCGAGCAGACGATGATCTCACCGGATTCCACCGTGGCTTCCAGAGTTATTTCAGCACCACATTCAGGACAAGTTACAGCGTTCATTTTGATTAATCTCCTTGAGGAAATGATGGATGATGAATGCAGAATGATGAATTAATGCGGTTTCTCATTCTGCATTCTGAATTTTGCATTCTGCAATTGCACTTTAAACGCTTCCGGAGCCGTGCCGCCGATTGCATTGCGCCGTGCGACACTTTGCTGCGGATCAAATACGGCATACACATCTTCATGAATCAATGGGCTGAGATTCTTGAATTGCTCCAGGGGGAGCGTGTCCAGCGGCGTGCCCGATTTAAGCGCCTGCTGGACTGCCTGGCCTGCCACGGCGTGCGCCTGGCGGAAAGGCAGCCCCTTCTGCACCAAGTAATCGGCCAGGTCTGTTGCCAGCATGCCCGGGTCGATGGCCGCCCGCATCCGTTCGGGGTGCAGGGCCACCGTTTGCAACGCACCTGCCAGTACCGGTAGGATCGCCATTAGCGTATCGTACGCACTGAAAACCGGTAATTTGTCTTCCTGTAAATCCTTGTCATAGGTGGATGGCAGGCCTTTCAGGGTGGTCATTAATCCGGTCAGGTATCCCAGCAGGGTTCCGGCCTTGCCGCGTGCCAGTTCAAATACATCCGGGTTTTTCTTTTGCGGCATCAGGCTCGAGCCGGTCGAGAAGGCATCCGAGAGTTCGAAGAAACCGAACTCGGCGCTGGAAAACAACACCACCTGCTCGGAAAGTTTGCTCAGGTGGCTGCCGGTCAGAGCTGCACAAAAGAGGAACTCAGCCACAAAGTCCCGATCCGAGACGGCGTCCAAGCTGTTGGCAGACGGTTGCGAAAAGCCCAATTCGATCGCCAACGCCTGGCGGTCCACCGGGAAGGTTGTGCCGGCCAGCGCACCTGAACCGAGCGGCAGGCTGGCCGTGCGTGCCCGCAATTGTTGCAGGCGTTCCCGGTCCCGTTGCAGCGGCCAGAAATGCGACAGCCACCAATGTCCCAGCAGGATCGGCTGAGCCCGTTGCAGGTGGGTGTAACCGGGCAGCAGGATATTCTGATCTGCTTCGGCCCGTTCCACCAACACGCTTTGCATGCCAAGCAGGGCCGAATCCAGATTCAGGATGGATTCGAGCAGCCACAGGCGCAGGTCGGTGGCCACCTGGTCGTTACGGCTGCGACCGGTGTGCAGCTTGCCGGCCACCGGCCCGATCAGTTCTGCCAGCCGGCGTTCCACTGCGGTATGGATATCCTCGTCACTTTCCTTGTAGGTGAATTCCTGTCGCTCGAATTCACCCTGGATCGTCTCCAGACCGGCGCAGATCTGCGTGCTTTCCTCTTGCTTCAGCACACCCGCTTTTTCAAGAGCCTGCGTCCAGGCGAGGCTGCCGCGCACATCCTGCAGCGCTAGCCGCCGGTCAAAACCAAGCGAAGCGTTCAAGGCCCACGCCTGCGTGTCAAGTTTTCCACTGAACCGGCCGCCCCATAATGTCATAGAAGTTTCCTCATTTGCATGACAAGGTAATTCGTAATTCGCTGTTCGGAATTGCACATCAGGCACCATCTTGATCAATTCCTACTTACCTGATCATTAAGTGTCTATCCGAAAATTCAGGAGGAGTTCGCATTTTATAATTTTCGGACAAGAAGTATGTACCTAATCCCTTTTAAATCGGGAATAATCCGGCTTGGGCATGTTCAGCCCGGAGATCGGCAGGCCGTTCAGGGCGCGCACTTTCAAGGGCAGGCCATACAGGTGAATGAAGCCTTCCGCGTCCGACTGGTCGTAGACATTTTCCTGACCAAAGGTGGCAAAATCCTCGCGATACAGGCTGAAAGGACTCTTTCGCCCGACCGGGATAACATTGCCCTTGTAAAGCTTCAGGCGTACGAAGCCGGTCACGGGGCCCTGCGTGCTGTCCATAAAGGCATCCAGGGCTTCGCGCAGTGGCGAGAACCACATGCCGTTATAGACCAGTTCGGCATATTTGAGCGCCAGCGTGTCTTTGTAGTGCATGGTGTCCTTGTCCAGCACCAGACTCTCCACTTCGCGGTGCGCGGCCATCAAGATCGTGCCGCCCGGGGTTTCATATACACCGTGGGATTTCATCCCGACCAGCCGGCCTTCGACCATGTCAGCCCGCCCAATCCCGTGCGTTCCGCCCAGGGTGTTCAGGTGGGAAATCAGGGTAGCCGGGGAGAGTTTTTCCCCGTTGATCGCCACCGGCGTACCAGACTCGAATTCGATTTCGATATAGGCGGCTTCATCCGGGGCGTTTTCGGGTGCGCACGAGATCTGGAACATCGACTCTTCGGGTTCCTGCCAGGGGTCTTCCAACAAGCCGCCTTCATGCGAAAGATGCCACAGGTTGCCATCCCGGCTGTAGATGGATTTCAAGGTTGCCTTGACCGGCACGTTATGGGCCTTGGCAAAAGCAATGGCGTCTTCGCGCGAGCGGATGGTCCATTCGCGCCAGGGCGCAATCACCTTCAAGCGTGGATCGAGCGCCGTATAGGTTAATTCGAAGCGCACCTGGTCGTTGCCCTTGCCGGTCGCACCGTGTGCCAACGCATCCGCGCCCTCTTCATGAGCCACTTCCACCTGGTGCTTGGCGATCAATGGCCGGGCGATGGAAGTGCCCAGCAGATATTTCCGTTCGTAGACCGCCCCGGCCCGCAGCATCCGGAAGATGTAATCTTCGGCCAGTTCCTCGCGCAGGTCATGCACAACCAGTTTGCTGGCGCCGCTGGCAATTGCCTTGGCTTCCAGACCGTCCATCTCGTTACCCTGGCCCACATCCGCTGCAAAGCAGATCACTTCGCAGCCATAATTTTCCTTCAGCCAGGGCACAATCACTGAGGTGTCCAATCCGCCGGAATAGGCGAGTACAACTTTCTTGACATTTTGTTTCGACATGCGGTTCTCCTTGTTGGAACTAAAGATGAATATGAGACTACTGGTTTGGCGAGTAAAAAAAAGCCCTCCTGGGGAGGAGGGCTTGGTTTGCTTCAGGTGCGCGTACTCGTCTACTTCATTCTCAGGCAAGCACAAAAGACCATCCTTCCCGGTTGGACGGAGAGATGGGACGACGAGCGCGGGGTGACTTCAGAATTTGACTTACCGTTGACATATTGGGCCGGTTTATATCATGCGTGTCTGGAACTGTCAAGGAATTTGGGTGCAACTGA
>Ga0182027_10005411_pt1 | contig 19418 bp, 17 predicted proteins | sample 712E1DmetaG_FD_121300 | JGI IMG/M metagenome (GOLD analysis project Ga0182027, IMG submission 121300) | Permafrost microbial communities from Stordalen Mire, Sweden - 712E1D metaG (Illumina Assembly) | ecosystem: Environmental > Terrestrial > Soil > Wetlands > Permafrost | place: Sweden...
TCAGGGCACGTTCAATTACTACACTTTTAACGGCGGAGCGGTTTGGGGACTCAAAGAGCAAGTAGGTGATGATCCGTCGATAGCGCCAAAATGGCGCGGATACATGCAATGGCTTTCTACCGTCAAAGTGATCGAGCCGCTTGTTTCTAAAATCGCACCAGTCGAACACACAAGGAGCGCAGCAATTTTCAATCTGCTTGGACAGCAGATTAAACCTGATGGTTTCCGCAGTGTTCTCCCCTACATCAGCCAGGGAGTGTTCATAACGGTTCGGGATAATTCACAAGCAAAGTCAGTGTCTGCGGTTCGGTAAAATGCAGAGTCGCGGTACTCAGCTGACAGTCAAATATGCGTAGACATTGACATATGCGACATCACCCCTTTTCTTCAAGGTAACAGGTAATGAACGATGCGCCACGATCATCCTTGATCGTGTATATTTTATTGTATACCTTGCTAGCGATTGACCAGGCTTGCCCGGCAGAAGCCGGCCGGCTCATAACTCACAAAGTATCGCCTGCGCTTTTCTATAGGAGAACAAGATGAAGCTACTCGCACCTTACCTTCGGTCCTTAATCCTCCTGGCAGCCTTCCTCAGCTCCTTCATAGGCTGTGCATCCTCTCTCTCCGGCCGCACCATTATGGAAGTCACCGATGAAACAGAAGTGCAAGGTTGCAAGAATTTAGGCCTTGTCACCGGGAATTCTCATTGGGGCGGACTTACGGGCCAGGAACTGAGTCTGGAAGTGGCCAAGAAAAGAGCATTGGCTCACGCGAGGGCCAAAGGCGCAACGCATGTTCTATGGTTGAACATGACAAAGGGCTTCTTTGGCGCTACGGTTTCGGGAAAAGCCTATGTTTGTTCGGAAAACGCAATTGCCGGGAAGTCCGATAGCGCGTCAAGAATAATTCCCTTGTCCAAATCCTTGACGTCAAAGAAGCAGGCGCCCGGCGGTTATGCGGCGGTGATGCGGTTTGAATCCATCGGCATGGACAGCGGCGTTTCAATGGTAATTACGGATATTTTTACAAATCAGATTCAGGCCAATGGCAAATATAGGGTGATGGAAAGATCTCAAATGAACAGGATATTGAGCGAACAAGGATTCCAAAACAGCGGCGCATGCAGCTCTACCGAATGTGCCGTTGAAATAGGGCGTTTGCTGAGCATTGACAAAATGTTTATCGGCAGCATAGGAAAACTCGGTGAGAGCTGGGTTATCAACATCCGGATAATAAGCATCCAAACCGGAGAAATACTGTCGAATGTGTCCAAACAGGTTGTGGGAAAGGTCGATAATTTGAGCCCGGCTGCGATTCAAATGGCAAATGAGCTTTCCCAGTAGCTCGTTCTTGCGGTCCACACTATCCGCAATAACGCCCCGCGAGCATCTCCACCACGGTCTTAAGGAAGCCCCCGGATGAGCACACAACCATCTGTAAAGCGCAGCGTTCGGGATTTTTATGACAGAATCGGCTGGCAAAAGGACGCTCATGGAATATTCGCGGATGCCGCGAAATTTGAGGACCTGCGGCCCGTTTCCGCCGAGTACCGCAGCAGATGCCTGTTACGCGTCAACAAGTTCTTGGCGAGAAACGGAACGTTCCTGCTCGACGTCGCTTCCGGTCCGCTGCAACATCCCGAACACAAGACCTACTCGGACGGTTTTAAGAAACGAATCTGCGCGGACATGAGTTTCTCCGCTCTTCGAGAGGCAAGAACGGCGCTCCAGGGGCGATGCAGCTGCGTTCAGGGCGACATTGTGCATCTGCCGTTCAAGGATGAAACCATCGACGGCGTGATTTCCCTTCATACGGTGTACCATGTTCCCGCGGACGAGCAGATACAGGCGTTTCGGGAGATCGGCAGGGTGCTCACCCGCGATCATACCGCGGTGGTTGTTTACACATGGGGAAACCACAGCTTTCTCATGGCCCTGGCGATGGCGCCGCTGTTGCCACTTAGGCTCGGCAGGAAGATTATCACCGCGATCGTGCGCCGGACACAAAGTCCGGTTGCGCAGTCGTCGCACACGCCGCAGCTCTATTTCCATCCGCATACCAGGCGATACCTGGTGCGTCATTTGGAACCGCACATGAAATTCGACGTGCTTGTCTGGAGAAGCCTCAGCGTGCCATGCTTGAAGCTTTACTTTCACACGTGGCTGTTTGGCCGTTTCCTGCTGAACGTCATATATACGCTGGAAGATGTTCTTCCTCGCCTGATGGGAAGATGCGGAGCCTATCCCCTGTTTGTCGTGAAGAAATAACCGTCCCCTTTGCCAAGACCGGGATTCAACAGAACCGGCTGGAAAGAGAATCATCTATATTTTTTATCATGGCCAGAGGACGACACCCGACTCGAATCCATATCGCCCCGCCGAACGAACAGGCGGCCGCCAAGTATCTTTTCCGCTGGCCGGGAATCGACCTGCACCGCGAGCCGCACCGTTTCCCCGCCCTCACGTCCCCGGACCTGTTCGGCAACGACAGGCCGTTAGAAATCGACTTCGGCTGCGGCACCGGCATGCTGGCGTGCGGCCGGGCGAGGCAATTTCCTGATGTCAACCTTCTCGGCATCGACCTGTCCCAGAAACCGCTGTATTGCGCAATCCGGGACGCGGGTGCGCTCAACCTGGACAATGTCAAGTTTGTCCGGGGCAATTTCAACGAAATGCTGCCGCTGTTGCGGCCGAACACCGTAGCCGCCGCGTTCTACCTGCTCCCAAATCCGCCCCAGGACTATCATAAGGAACGCGCCAACGCGCGGCGTCGGAACTTCTTGCAGGCCGTGTACAATGCGTTGGTTCCCTGCGGCAGGTTCTTCTTCGCAAGCGACTCAAAAGCTTTCTTCGGGTGCATTCGCAAAATCCTGCAAAGCGATTTGCATTACGAGATCCTCAACCTCGAAAGCGCTGGGTGGGACCTCTGCACGTATTACTGGCGCGTATGGGAAGGACAGGGCAGAAAGGTTGAAGGTTGTGCGGTTGGGAAAAAAGCATGCCCTTGACGGGAATGTGAAACTTACACTTTTCTTCATAAAAGGCGCTCTGATCCGAAACCTGACGCATGGCGAGCGCGAAGTCGGTGCGTACGCTATTTTCCTTGATAGTGCGCTCCGGCCTCGCCGGGCGCGTCCATCGTACGTGCGTCGCGTAGGACCAGGTTGACCGAAAGGATGCCGGTTTTGTTTGCCACCCACATCAATCGCAGCTTCATTTCCCTGGCAGCGGTGATCGTGCTTGGCACCGGCGCGGTCTTCCCGCAAACCCCGGCAGGAACACCCGTGGCGCTGCTGGCAAAAGCCACGAACAAGTACGTTGTTGCGTGGGATCAGGGGAAAACCGTCGATCTTCATGCCAGCGCCCTTCACGCGGATCCCCGGGCCGAATTCGAGATAATTGAGGCGGGAAACGGATCCGTCGCAGTGTGGCGGGTGCAGACGAAGAAATTCTGGACCGTGAGCGGCGCCGGGCCAGACGTGAGGGTTCTCTGCTCTTTGGACACGATTACCAGGGAGGCGCTCTTTACCCGGGTCACCAACTCCGACGGCACATTTTCCCTCAAATCAATTTCGAATGGAAGATATCTTGCCGTTGTTGAGGAAGACACCATTGTCACGCCGGAATACGGCACACTACGGTCTCAAGCCTCGTCCTCGCCCGTTATCACGCCGGAAATGCTCAAGCCCTACACGATCAAATTCTTCGTCGTTCGCGCTTCCGGATCGTCAATAGGCGATGCGGAGAAGTTCGAGATGACGCCGCTTGCCGCGCTTAAAAAAAAACTGACGGCGGGCCGGCGGCCAAGTAAAGTTCTCACTTTCCTTGACAGTATCTCGGGGAAGAAAACCGTCACCGGCATCCACAACCGCGAACCGAACAGCGATCCGGCCCATTGGACCGACTGGATCTACAGCCAGGCCGGGGTGTATCCGGCCCTGTGGGGAGGCGACTTCCTGTTTGAGCCGGACAACATTGCCAACCGCGGCATCATGATCGACGAGGCGAAAAATGAATGGGCTCAAGGCGCAGTTGTCAATCTTCTGTACCACCTGGGCCCGCCCACCCAGGCCGAAGCTTGCGGTTGGAATGGCGGCGTTCTAAGCATGCTTTCGAACGACCAGTGGGCCCAATTGATTACGGACGGCACGCCGCTCAACGACACCCTCAAGCAACGGTTCCGGAACATTGCCGAATACCTTCAGCAATTGAAAGATGCAGGCGTTGAGGTTCTCTACAGGCCGTTTCACGAGATGAACCAGAGCGCTTTCTGGTGGGGCGGGCGACCGGGCTCCGGCGGCACGGCAAGGCTGTTCCAGATTGCGCATGACTACCTCATTGACACGTTGGGACTGTCCAACGTGTTCTTCGTCTGGAGCGTGCAGGACCTGAGCCTCGATTTTTCGGGCTACGATCCCGGCGACGCATATTGGGACATCTTTACGCTCGACGTTTACAACGGCGACGGATACACTGCGGCAAAGTATCAGGCAATGCTCGACATCGCCGGAACAAGACTCATAGGCATCGCGGAATGCGCCACGGTCCCTACCGCAGCGCAGCTTCTTGCGCAGCCCCGCTGGGTGTATTTCAGCGGCTGGTCCGAACTCACCACGGGCGACATCACGGGCGCCTACACGGCGGCAAATACCCTGTCGCGCGACGAAATGCCGGGGTGGAATAACATCATCGCTGTCAAGGATGTCCCGCAAGCAGCCCCGTCTCCATTGCAACCGTCAAAGTACGTACAACTTTCGGCAACCATGGTCCGGTTCTTTGTGCCAAAGGAAGGTCGCGCAATCATCACCGTGCACGACGCCAGGGGCCGCCTTGCCACCACCCTTGTGGACGCAGACTTCTCCGCAGGCTGGCACTGCTCGCCATTCGGTCACCCGGCGATCGAACCCGGAATCTACTTCGTAGAATTTGCGGCAGGGAATCTACGTACATTCCAGAAAGCCGGCTTTTGGATCAGATAGACTCAGGTGTCAAAAACGCGTTTTGTCATTGCGAGCGAAGCGAAGCACCACCACTAAAACTGCATACAGCACTACAGGAGTAGACGCGTCCGCGAATCTCTCGTCTTTGCAAAGAATTGCGGCAGATTGGCACGTCGCTACGTTCCTCGCAGTTAAGACCCACGGCCATAGGCCGTGGCTTTGATGAGGGGTACAACCCCGAACTCAAAGAATAGCACGTTAGTGCTTTAGCGTAACGTTGTGCACCACGCCCGAAGGGCGTAGTCTCTTTTCGAGAAACGCCATAGGCTTTGCGCATGTGCTCGTTCACGCTGCACAAAATGACATCGGGACAATTTTTAGAGGTTTCCTTGAAAGGGATTCCGGCGGCATACCTTCCCGAATTTCAATTCTTTTAGGAACGGCATTTCCACGCTCCCTCCGTGAGAAGCACCGTTTTTCCAGCCAATAGGAACCCCCAAAAAAACACATCTAAAAAGAACTAAAGTTTTTTCAAAATCTGCCGATATTTTGATTGGGGAGGCTGTAGATTCACATTTCCAGGGAGGTGCGCATGAAGGTCGACGGCAAGAACGTTGACATGCTTCAATGGCTCAAAGATACCGGCGGAGCCAACGCGATAAAGCGATTTTCCACGCAGCAGGTTCAGAATCAGGCCAGCCAGCAAACCACACCCGCCCGGAAGTTGAGCACGGAAGATGCGGCTGCGCTCAAGATCCAAATGCAATATGCCAAAGCGGGCGTCGTGCCTGGCGTCACCGAAGACACTACCCTGTCGAGCTATCTAACCCAGTTGAAAGCCCTCCAGACGAGTACAACTCTCGCAGCAGCAAACGGAGCTGCCCCCACCCAAACTGCCGGTACCAATGGGAACACCACCGCGGTGACGGGAAAAAGCAATACCATTGACTTCAGTTCCAACTCGGGGCAGGTGAAGAACAACACGGTCACCGTGAACGGTCACGGCAATGTCGTGCGCGGCTTCAATGGCGGCCAGCAGAACAATGCATTTACCGTCACCGGCAGCGCCAACCGCCTGTTTGCCGGAAACGACGTGACAAATTCGACGGTAAACGTGCAGGGCGGAGGCAACACCGTGACGCTTGCTTCCCAGGCTTCGAACAACACCGTGTCGGTAACCGGCAACAACGCAAAAGTCGCAATCGGCTCCGAAGGCCTTACCGCCGGTTCAAACCAGAATTGGAACATTTCAGTTGCGGCAAGCAATGTCGAGGTGAACGTGGTTAACGGTCAGGCAAGCGTGAACATGTCCGACGAACTCAAGAATAATTACAAGGTATCGATTGACAATACGGCAAAGACCGTTTCGATTACGCCGATCTGAGGATTCCGAGAGGCTTTGCAAGAAGGCACGGTGGTAACAGGGGCTGCGGCTCAACGTCCCGCATCCCGCAAGTGAAGGACCCCGCAGCACCACGACTACGACTGAATGCAACACTACAGGAGTAGCCGCTCTTGCGAACCTGTGGGGCATCTTCCGATCACCGGACGATAAACCTGCGTACGCAATTGTCCTCCCCGATCGCCACATTGACAAAGAATACTCCCGCGGACGGCGCCAGCCAGGAAACGGTTCTCAGATCTCCCCGCGCGGGCGTCGCTGTTTGCTTCCCCAAAAGCTTCCCGGACACGTTGTATATGCGGACGATGGCGCATTTTTTGTCGTCTGCGTGAACCCGGATGTCAAGCCAGCGCGTGCCGCGGCGAGGAACCAACGAGACAGTCGGGACAACGGGCCTTAGCGAGCCGACGTTCAAAAGCACCGGATTGCCGTTCTCCGGCCGAGGGCCGTACCACGGAAGCGGCTTGTTGGTTTCGTACGCGCCAAGGTCGGGAGCCAGGCCCGAGAAATCCTGGTTGATGCCCGGCAGAATATCGCCCTTGTCAACAGCACCGCAGCCGGCCCGCAACGTAAGGTAATGGCGGCTGTACAGACTGTCGGCGTCCAGCGGCATCAGGCTGTCGAACAAGTCGGCTTTGGTCACGGCCACCGCATGCGGCTCGATGCCGAGGGCGGAAGTGAAGGCCGCGAGGGTGGCAAATCGCTGAGCCGGATCAAACCATTTGAACACCGGATTGCTTGCGCCCACATCAAACCCATCGTAGTCTACACTGGTGCGGTAGTCCGGCGCCCATCGTTCCGGTCGGGTGCACGAGCTTGCGTCCGTGCACGGCATTGCCTCCCAGATGTACCCCGAGCCGCCCGCCTGGATCCACAGATTGTTTCGCGAGAGGGCATACAGGATGTTCTGGTCGTTGATGTTGAGCGTGTTCCACCCGACAAACGTATTATGCGCAAGGAGAAACCGGTCAACCATCCGGTATTTGAGCATGTAAAATCCCACGCCCATCACCTGGTTGCGGATAAAGTACCACGGGCCGCAAAACATGGGCTGAAAACTGAACCCATGGTTGCGGGGATTGGTAATGCGGTTCTGCCACACACGCACATTGGCGTAGCCATAGTCCGGTTCCACGCCGTCGTCGACCACATCGAATATATCGTTGCCGAAGATATCGCAGTTGCGGTTCATGTACGATACGCCATCGGCAACGCGTGAAATGCTGTTGTAGCACACGGTCTGACCATTGGTGTGTTCGAGCTCAATTCCCTCGCCGCCGAAATCGCCCAGAACACGTACGTCGATCTTGTCGCCGACAATGGTGTTATCGGCAATGTACCAGTCGTCGCTGCCGCTCTGCATGGTGATACTGTAGTTGAACCCGGTGAATGAGCAGCGCGTCACGACGTTCGACGGCGACCCGCTCTGGCCCACCAGCGCATAGGTCTGTGCTTCACTGTTGACAAACTTGAGACCGTAGAGCCATACGTTATGGCCGATAATTCTCCCGTACGGCAGCACCGCGTCGCCGTCGCCCGCGGCTTTCCACACGATATACCCGTCGGCAGTGCCGGATTTTGCAAAGCTGAAGTTGCCGTAGTGTCCGGCGTGCACCAGAATGATATCGCCGGCCGCCGCGGCCGACTGCGCGGCCGCCAGGCCCTTGTACGGATTGGCGGACGTCCCGTCCCCGGTTCCTGTTGCGGCTGCCACATGGATTGTTTTTCCACCGGAAGGCAATGTGGGAACGGGCCTGGTTGCAATTGTCAATACCGTGTCTTTGTTGCCGCCGTCCGGATCGGAGAGCGCCAGTTTGATCTCGTATGCGGTTGCGGAATCGAGAAACATCACGCTTCCCGCAAGCATGTTGTATCGGCGGTCCGCGGTGTCGACGCCGTCCCATCCGCGAAAATCGATCCGGAAAAGGGATACGAAGTCTTTCCATTGCGCATCGCCTTGTTTTCGGTATTGGACCGCGCAGGCGGCGTTATGGTTGGTGTCTCCGGTTATGTCCCACTCAATGCCGATTGACTTGATGGTAGAGTAGTACCGGATTGAGCCCGGAACAGCGGGGCTGGCCGCAACGATGGAAAAGAAAAGTAAGATGCACGGGAAAAGCGGAGCGCCTGCGCGAGTTGCGGAGGACACGGACATGGTACCTCCTTTGTGCATTTGTGGAACGATGACGTTTTTGCCCAAACAAAATCCGCCGCCGCTGATCCGAACCGGGTACGCGCCGGGCGAGACGTGCTCCCCATGCCGCAACAACGGGTTACCGGATCAATATAGCAAATTAGGATGACACATGGACACAGTTTTCCCTTTGGCAGCTATTTCAGGAGCCCTCGCAAGTAAATCGAACCCGACGTAGATTATGATCCGGCTCTTGCTTCACGTATTTTCCCTGCAATGAGCACCATCGTTCTTACGCTGACCCTGTCTTTGTTCGACAGCCTGTCCACCACCCAGCAGATCATTGTCTTTGTCCTGCTCCTTACGACCGCCAGGCCGGTGCGCAACGCACTCACCTTTCTTGCCGGGCTCAGCGCAGCCTACATCGCCTGCGGGATCGCCGCATATCCGGTAATTGACAAATTGCGAATTCTCCTGTCACGGTATTTCCCCTCTGTGGCCGATATTCCGGGCTCGCTCTACTATCAGTCGGAACTCGTTACCGGCATAATCATGACCGCCATCGGCATCTGGTATTTCCGCAGCAGAAGGAATTCCCGGCCGGGACGGGCACGGAACATGGTGCTGCGAAGGCTCCAGTCGATGAACTGGCCCCTGGCGCTTTTCATCGGCATTTTCATATCGGCAACGTCATTTCCCTTGTCATTTCCCTATTTTGTCGCGCTTGGAAAGTACACCACCCTTCACCTCGGGCTGGTCGACGCTACCGGATGCATTTTGCTGTACAACATCGGCTATGCACTGCCGATGATTGCGGTTCTTGTTGTGTATCTGATCGCTCGCCGGGACACGGCAGATCTTGCCGACACCCTTCACGAAAAGGCCCGCCGCCTCAACGTGCACCTCACCACCTGGGCCTTTGCCGGCATCGGCATTTTCACGATGATTGACGCCGGGTGCTATTTTACGCTGGGCCACGCACTTGTTAAGGGTCGATATTTCTAGATCCGGATTGTTGCAGAACGCAAGGAGTTTCGGCGAGAGCGTGGAGCGCGGCCGTTATTGTCTATGCGGGTGTCTTGTTCTTGTTTCCGCACAAAAAACAGAACTTGTTGGAGCAGTCCGGGCAAACAAGAAAGACAATCATGAAGACGGCGACGGCCATAAATCCCCAGAACAGCACGAGAGACGGAATGTTGTGAATCAACCACAATTGCGGCATGAGAAGAATTGCCGCGATTCCGATTGCGGTAAAAAGCATGTCGGCAAACGAATAGGGGCCTTCCTTCCTCTTGGGAAGCAACAAGGAGAGTTTCCCCGGCAGCACGTGGCTGCAATCGGAACCGCGGCACGGACATTTTGAGCAATACGAAATGAGTATCAAAACGGCGCCGAGCAGAACAACGGCCAGATACATACCGGCCATAACAGGCGATAGTGGAAGAACGGCGCCCAGCGACGTGGCAACGGCCATTAAGATCAGAAACAGGCTCACTATTCCGTACGAAATATTCTGCACGGGAACCTTCCTTTGTCTTCAACCGATTACTGTTCCATCTCCGGCCCTCGCAACGAGGGAAATTCTCTAGCTTGGTGCGGGAAACAACTATTTTAGACGCTCCGCAGCAGCCCGGAACCGCCCGCAAAAACCCTGCGGCCTGCTTATATCGGAAGTATATCATTATGGCAAAGCAATTATCCAAGATTTTGTTGCTGGCTTGGGCCGTTCTCAAGACCGCATTTCTCGTTTACGCAGTCGCATTTTCGGTTGCAGGTACCGCCTTCCTCATCTGGGGCTACTGTGCCGTGACAAAGCCCGTGAGGGATGTGAAATATCTCATTGATCACAACCCGGTCGAATCGGAGTACATGAAGCAATGCCGCGCCGTGTTGCGCGCTCAGAATAAACCGGACAAGCTGAATCGGAAATATGTGGAGCTGGACTCGATATCGCGCTCTCTTCAGAACGCGGTGATCGCCGTTGAAGACGACGGTTTTTACACCCATCCCGGGTTCGACATCGAAGCGATTCTCTCCGCCATTGAGTACAACAAGGACAGAAACCGCATCGTGCGCGGGGCAAGCACCATCACGCAGCAGCTTGCAAAGAATCTGTTCTGCGACAGTAGCAGGAATTTCATGCGGAAAGTAAAGGAAATGGGTTACACCTTGCTCCTCGAAAAATACCTCGGCAAGGACAGGATACTCGAACTGTACCTCAATTATGCGCAATGGGGAGACAATATTTTCGGGTGCGAAGCGGCATCCCAGGCATACTACAAGAAGTCGTGCTTCCGGCTTTCCCTGAGCGAAGCGTCGCGGCTGGCCGCCACGCTGGCGATGCCCAGCAGGCTGTCCCCGCTCAACGGCAAGAGTGTTTTTATCCAGAAGCGGGTCGAGGTGATCGCCAACAATCTTTACAAAAGGCACATGCTCGACGATTCCGGGTACACGGCCATCGCGGGATTCGCCCCGCCCAGGGATTCGTCCGCCGACTCCACGGTCGCGGCCGCACCCGCACCCGTCCAGAAGCGGCCCCTTCCCGCCAATCCGGCCCCCGCCGGCAAGCCCAAACGGAAGCACTGGTTCTAGCGCCGCGCCGGGAGCGCCCGCTTTTCGTTATCGCTTCTCTATGCCCAGCTGCCTGATCTTCCTGTGCAAATTCGTGCGCTGAATTCCCAGCACCGCCGCGGTCCTTGGAATGTCCCATCCGTTAAGTTCAAGCTGGGTTTTCACGTACAGCCTTTCCAACTCGTCCTGGGCCTGCGAAAGCGGCATCGGCCTCGCGAATATGCCCGCGGCAGGATCGTCCTTGATTTCCGCAAGCGCCCGGATGTCTGCCTCCGTAATTTCGTTCCCCGGCGACATGATGGCCAGCCGCTCCACCATGTTCTTGAGCTCGCGGATGTTGCCCCGATAGGGCTGACCCATAAGCGCCGACAGCGCATTTTTGGAGAATGTCTTTCCGGTAGTCCCGTTGTCCCTGCAATACAATTCGAGGAAGTGGTTTGCGAGCACAGGGATATCTTCTGCGCGCTGGGAAAGTGTGGGCATCACGATGGGAACCACGTTGAGCCGGTAGTACAGATCCTGGCGGAACTTCGCTTCGTCAATCATCCCGAGGAGATCCTGATGCGTTGCCGCGATGATGCGCACGTCCACCCGTATGGTCTTGACGCCGCCTACCCGCTCGAATTCGCCCTCCTGGATGGCGCGCAGCACCTTGGTCTGCGTGTTCATGTCCATGTCGCCTATCTCGTCGAGGAACAGCGTCCCCTTGTCGGCGCATTCGAATTTGCCGCGCTTCGACGCGACCGCGCCTGTAAACGATCCCTTTTCGTGGCCGAACAATTCGCTCTCGATGAGGTTTTCGGGGATCGCGGCGCAGTTCACCTTGACAAAAGGGCCGCCCGCGCGCTGGCTGTGCGAATGGATGGCGTACGCGATGAGTTCCTTGCCCGTGCCGCTCTCTCCAGAAATGAGTACACGGCCGTTGGTAGGCGCCACCTTCTTCACTTCGTTCAGAATTCTCTCAATCGCCGCGCTCCTGCCCACTATCTTGTATTTGTCATCGTCCCGCTGGCGGAGTTGCCTGATCTCGTCGCGCTGCTGTTTGGCAAGGACGGCGTGCCGGACGATCTGCTTCACCTCAACCATCGACAGGGGCTTTTGCAGAAAATGGTAGGCGCCCGATTTTACCGCCCGAACCGCGGATTCGATGGTGCCGTGTCCGGAGATCATGATCACCTCGCAGTCGACAGGCTGCGCCTTGATATCCGCCAGCAGCGTGAGGCCGTCTTTCTTGGGCATCTGGATGTCCAGTAGCACGATGTCCGGGCATTCCTCGATAAATGCGCGCAAACCGCGTTCGCCGTCTTCCGCAACCAGCACCTCGTGTGATTCGTCTTCGAGGATTTCACGGAGGGTCTTGCGGATGTTTTCTTCGTCGTCAACAACGAGTATCCTGGCCATGATACGGGCCTTTCGTACTCAAGAGAATGGTGAATGTGGTGCCTGAACCTACTTCGCTTTCGCACAGAATTTTGCCGCCGTGCAGATGAATGATTCTTTCGGTGAGAGCAAGCCCGATGCCGTTGCCGTGGATCTTTGTTGTAAAGTACGGCTGGAACAGCTTCTTCTGGTTCTCAACGGAAATGCCGCAGCCGTTGTCGGTCACGGCAATTTCCACGTAGTCGCCCACGACGGCGCAGCGCACGCGGATTTCTCCCCGCCAGCCGGCTTCTTCAACGGCCTGAACCGCATTCTTGACAAGATTGGCGATTGCTTCCCGTATTTGGCCTTTGTCCATGTTGATGCTTGGGAGGTCGGGCGCGAGGTCCACCGCGATCGCGGCCTCAGTGCCGAACAGGGCGCAGGTTTCTTCCACTACCTCGCGTATCGGTTCGAGCCTGAGGACCGGATCGGGAAACTTCGCATACTTGTGGAAGGTGTCCACGAGCTTCTGCAGGTTCTCTATTTCGCTCAGAATCGTGCCGGTAGTGCTCTGCAATACCTGGGGAAAATCGGCGGCATTGTTGAGGAACTTGTCGTACAGCCGCTCGGTGGACAGTTTGATGGGCGTAAGCGGGTTCTTTATTTCGTGCGCAATAATCCGTGCGACGCGCTGCCACGTGGCGCGGCGTTCGGCCATTATCTTTTCCTGGCGCGCCTGCACGAGCCGTTCGCCCATGGTGTTGAACGCGTTGATGAGACGGCCAATCTCGCCTCCTTCGGTGCTTTCGATCTTGTAAAGAGGGTTGTCGGCAGCGAGAAGGCTGGTCGCTTCGGTAAGGTTGACAAGTCCGCGCGTGATTCGCGCGACAAAAAGGTATCCCACGGTAAGCGACAGGGCGGCGACAAACACCGTATAAAATATGGAAAACAGAACCACCTGGCGCACGATGCTCTCCCGCAGCACAAGTACCTGCCGGTACTCCTTAAGCGCAAGCGCCGCGGCAGCCCGGCCGGCACCCGCGCTCTGGTGATCCAGCGCCCACGAAAGCGTTTCGTCGATCCGTTCGCTGGCACCCAGGTGCGCGAGTGCGCGGATCGTTGTGACATAATACAAACCGGGAGGCAGCGTCGCGAGCAGCACGATGCACGCAAGCAGGACAAATGTCTTTGTCTTGAGCGAATAATTCCTCAGAAAGCCGCCGCTACTTCGTAGATGCAAGAAACTGCTCTCCTTTGAACGGTTCGGTCTTCAGCGTAGGCCGGTTGTACCTCCAGAAGTACATGAGGTCGATTTCCTTGTTGGCAAGGGCCTCGACGCGCGTCTTTCCCAGAACCGCCCACACCACAAAATAATACGACGTGGCCGGCTGCACTTTTTCTTTCGGGAGCACGGCCAACCCGCTGCATCGGGCAGTTGCGGCCAACGCGGAGTCGAGGTTCGGCGATACCACGGTGTCTTGCCCCGCGCTCCTGGTCACGCGATATTGTTTGGCCACCAGATCCAATTCCAATTTGTTCTCGGCGACCGCATTGCTCACCAGACTATCCTTGCGTACCTGTCTCGCTTCTGCAAACACATACAGCAAAATCGGAGTACCGGATTGCGCAAGTTTCCGGAGCTCGCCGGAATAGGCGTTTGCAACGGTGCAGCGCACCCGGACGTCATCGCGTGTGAGAAGAACTTGCATATCCGCGATCTTCACGGGAACCCTGTCGGGCGCAATGTAGCCGCCCATAAAGACAAGGCTCTTTACTGCAATAAGGAGTCCGACGATAAAATCCATGGCGCTATGGGTTCTTGTTTACAGGCAGTTTTAACTACGAATATGATACGGCCGCTGCGACGGGGCGCGCCGCCGGCATGATCGGGTATCGCGCCAGTCCGAGCTTCAGATTCAGTAGAATAGCGTTCAAACGCAATCCTGATGCCAACGCTTGCGCTACCCTCCCTATCTGGATGCGTTGAGTCGATGAAAGGTTGAAAGATTGATATGAGCGTATCAATGCTGATACCGAGTCACGGCTTTCTCCAAAGATATTATTGACAATTTCAAAAGATCTGCGTCGGTCGCAATCTGTAATAGCAGCCTGCCTAAACAAATTGTATCATCCCAGGCACGCTATTTGAAACAACATTATTGCCGCATCGTGCATGATATACTATCATTAAGAGGCAATACAGAAAGGCCGCACATGACCAAGCCCTGTGTAATCCTGCTCGTGGCATGCGTCGCAATTCTTCATCCGCTAAAAGCCAGGGGAGCAGATTCCTCCGACTCGCTGTATAAGGCATTTGAAACAAAGTTACTATATTCGGAGACGCCGGATATCGGTCCGGCATGGCGCGGCGGACTTCGCATTACCGACCTGATCGTCTGGGACGGTTATCTCAACGTTGCCGGATGGTTTACCATGGATTTATTCATGGCAGGCATTCCCTCCCTGTCGCTCAACGATTCGAGCAAGACGCGGGTCGCCGACAACTTCATACTCTTCTCTGTCAAATCAAGACCCTTTCGTGTGCCCGTACGGGGCAACCTGTACGAAATCGGGGGCGGCATCAAATACCATTCGGCCGAATTCGAACTCGCGAACAAGGACGGAGAGATCGCTTCGGAAAATACCGTCATGGTTGTGCCTTTTGTCACCCAGAGTTTTCTGCTGGCGAAAAGGAACCATTTTAATTTATTCACCTGCGTGGCGCTGGAAAACCGCGACCTCGACAACGGCGCCAGGTTGTTTGCAACCTACTGTCTCGTACCCGGCTACCGTTTTTTCATCTCCGACCATTGGAGCCTCGGCATGGAATACCCCTTGTTCAACGCGCGAAAAATGCCCCTTAACCTTATCTGGTACCTGTGGGATGCGGACCACGTCTCATTTGATAACCCCGATGCCGACTGGTACTCGCTGATGTTCTGGGGTGCATCGTTTGCAAACCGGCATTTCAGGCTCGACCTGAATATTGCCTGCCACTATTCGTTCAAGGGACCCATAATTCCAATGATCGGATTCGGCTGGAATTTCTAGTACGCCGGTATCAGCGATGACAGCAAAACAGGTTTCAAAGTGTCAGGAGCGATACCCCAGCAGCCTGGAACACAGTGCCCATGCGGACAACTCCTTGACAATAAGACGGTTAAGAAAGGTCATTGCGGTGGCACGATTCTTGTTAATAAGGAAGTTCCACCTCAATCCCTGGAAGCAGACCCAAAAAAAGGAGCATCTATGAACCGTTTTTTTAAGACCCTGGCGATATCGGTTGCCGCGTGCGCGGCATTCTCAGGTTGCGGCCAGAATCCGTTCGGGCCCGGCGCAGAAGGCTTGAGCATTTTTGCCTCCATCGGCAGAGCCATTGCAAAGCCGTCGGCGATCAACAAACAACAGAACAGCAAGCAGACGGCGCAGCAGAGCGTCACAACCGCTGCGCAGGGTGCGGCAAAACGTTTGGCCAAAGCCGCGGCAGGCGCGGAAAAGCCGAGCTGGGTCGACACGCAATATGTTGTGGTAATACCGCCCTATGTCAAGTACGTCGAAATCGTCACCGACCAGCCCAGTCAGGAAGACTCCACCGGCAAGACATCTACGGGAACGGGCTGGGTGGTTTTCACCTATTCGGGAAGCACCGCGGGACTCACCCTCGCCACCATCAATCCGCAGCTCATCACCGATATCGACTCCTTCCATTTTGTCGGCCGCGAGAACACGCTGTGGAAAACCGACGGGCTCGATCACGAAATCGATTCGGTGGAATACAGGGTCGGGTTCATCGCGACAAGTGTCACCAGCACCATCAAGCCCGGCAACACCTATGCGTGGGGCCAAAACATCAGCGCCACGTACGGCCTTGGTCTCGGCGACACTGCATGTTTCCGGCTCGATTCACTCGACGATGCTTTGCACACGCAGTACGGCGAGGGACATCTCTTTGACGCGCACTCCGGCGACAACGGCCCGAGTGACGGTTCGAAATCCTTCGACTTCACACTGCAGGTACGGTACAAGAATACCCAGGATCCGACTCAGCCCTATCTCAGATACCAGGACAACGAAGGGACCATGAATTTCAAGTTGCCCTGGGGGTCCGGCGCCGATTCATTGTATTTTACCGTCAACTTCTATCCCGACTATTACCGGGATGGAACCATCCGCAAGAACGGGCCTTCGGGGCCGGTGGTCGTGTCATTTACAAAAAACGAAAAGACCGGCGCAGGGACAACCGTGTTCTACGACGACAAGGGCAACGAAATCGACCGGCAGACAAATTGACAAAATCACAGAAGCAGCCACACCGCATGATAGACAAACACATACTCCTTGCCCTGATTGCAGGCGGCGCATTTTTTCTCGCGTCCGGCGAGGGGCCGGTCGTTGTGCAGGCAGCCGACAGGGCAACGCAGACCGCAGCGCATTCGACTCGCGAGGAAGGGGCCGTTGTGCTCAAGCCGAAGATCGCCACCTACGATTACGATGCGATTCCCAAGGACCCGCTCGCCTCGATGCTTCTGTCGGTAGTGCTGCCGGGAAGCGGGCAAATTTACAACAAAGAATATGGCCGCGGCATTATCACCGGGGTGCTCTGGTACGGTTCCCTGGCGGGAATGTACCTGCTTATCGACAAATGGACACGGATCAACACCGACACCATCCACCTTGCCGAAGCAGATCCGGTTACCGGGCTCCCCAACGGCAGCAGCCGCGACGTGTATGTGATGCGCGATCCCGACAAGCAGGTGGGACTCCCGGCGGGCGACAAAGTGCTGCTCGTCGGGGCAATTGCAATTGCGGCCACGTCTTACGTTTTCGGTATCATCGATTCGTACCGTGGCGCGCAACGCTACAACAAGAAGCTGCTCGAAAGCCAGCAATTGAAGCTTGGTCTCATTGCCGATCCGGTTGACAGGAAGATCGGCATGACCGCGAGCCTCAGGTTCTAGGGAGGCTGGGCCGTTTACCGCGCAGGCCCTCCACCGCGCCCGTACAAACGGCGAATTTTCCACTGCAATTCGCGCTGCGTTTACTAATGACAAGGAAACCGTTTGACCTCCCTTTCGCAGGTTATATTTTATCAGGTCACAAAACACCGCGCAGCTGATAGAGAGGGAACCAAGAATGAACTTTATCGAAGAACTCACCTGGCGCGGCATGATCCACGACATCATGCCCGGCACCGAGGAAAAACTTCGCGGACAAAGCGTGTGCGGCTATGTCGGGTTCGACCCCACGGCATCATCGCTGCAAATAGGGAACCTCGTGGCGATCATGCTGCTGGTGCAGTTCCAGCGGGCGGGCCACAAACCGCTGGCGCTGGTCGGCGGGGCTACGGGTATGATCGGCGACCCGTCGGGAAAGTCGGAAGAGCGCAACCTGCTGTCGGTTGACGAAATCCAATACAACCTCGAATGCTTCAAGAAACAGCTTGCCAGGTTTCTCGACTTCGGCACGGGCGGCAACAAAGCCGAAATCGTCAACAACTTCGACTGGTTCAAAGGCGTTTCGTTCCTCGATTTTCTCCGTGACGCCGGCAAGCACCTCACCGTCAACTACATGATGGCAAAAGACTCGGTTCAGTCGCGTCTGGAAACAGGGCTTTCGTTTACCGAGTTCTCCTACCAGCTCCTGCAGGCTTACGATTTTTACTGGCTGTATAAAAACAAGAATTGCGTTTTGCAGATGGGCGGATCGGACCAATGGGGAAACATCACGGCCGGATGCGAACTGGTGCGGCGCAAAGCGGGCGGCGAGGCGTTTGCCCTCACCTGTCCCCTTCTCACCAAGGCCGACGGGGCCAAGTTCGGCAAATCGGCAGCCGGCGAAAAAGTCTGGCTCGATCCGGCGCTCACGTCGCCGTACCGGTTCTACCAATTCTGGCTCAACAGCACCGACGACGACGCCCGCCGGTTCATCAAGATATTCACGCTCTTGTCACAAGAAGAAATCGCCGCGATCTGCGCCGAGCACGACGCGGCGCCGCACCTGCGTCCCCTGCAGAAGGCGCTCGCCAGAGACATCACCGTTCGCGTGCACTCGCAAACGGACTGGGAGGCTGCTGTCGAGGCGTCGGCGATCCTTTTCGGCGAGGGCACGGCCGATTCCCTCAGGAAGCTGTCGGAAACCGATTTGCTCGCCATGTTCGAAGGCGTTCCGCAGGCCACCGTCGTCCGCGCCGAACTTGACGCAGGCATCAATATCGTGGACTTCCTGACGCAGAAGACCGGGATGCTGCCTTCCAAGGGCGAGGCCAAGCGGCTCACCCAGAACGGCGGCGTGTCGGTCAACAAGGCAAAGGTCCCGGATTTGGACTACACGGTGAACGCCGATTGTTTGCTTAATGGGAAGCACATTCTTGTGCAGAAAGGCAAGAAGAACTACGTGCTCGTGACGGTTGTTTGAGCAAACGAACACGGCCGCGGCTGTAACCCGGCGGACGCGACCGAAGGGCATTTCGGTTCCCCGGCGGGTGGCATCGGGCCGAGCCCGCCGGCAATCCGTATCGGCTCTGTCCTAAAACTCTTTCTCTCTCCCCTTGACCCCGCGCTTTTCGTTCTCATATTTCAAAATGGGGTCGCACTTGCCCGGGAATTTCGCCGTCACCTTGTCGGTGCAGCCCGTGGCGGAGAGTTTGTCGCACTTTTGACAGACCTTCTTATACCATTCGTCGGTGATGCCGCTGGGCTTGTTGCCTTTGGCTCCGCCGCCGCCGCTCCCGACAGAATCGAGTTTGTCCAGAATGCCTTTGGCGATCTGCGCAATCTGCTGGACCTGGGCTTGGGGAAGCTGGCGGGCAACGAGCTGGAGATATACCTGCATAGCCTCTTCGACGAGGGCCTTTTCTTCGTTTGAAAGCGCCATACCGCTCCTTGTTGGGTAAAAGGATAGGACAAGACTCCCGCGAGGTAAAAAATAATATATTTTCAGACTCCCGATATCGGTAAGCGCACACATTTGCAAAAGAGACATCTTGATCAGGATCATTTTCGTTTGCA
>Ga0182027_10005413_pt1 | contig 19416 bp, 10 predicted proteins | sample 712E1DmetaG_FD_121300 | JGI IMG/M metagenome (GOLD analysis project Ga0182027, IMG submission 121300) | Permafrost microbial communities from Stordalen Mire, Sweden - 712E1D metaG (Illumina Assembly) | ecosystem: Environmental > Terrestrial > Soil > Wetlands > Permafrost | place: Sweden...
TATAAAAGATTTTATCTTGTCATCATAATCTACCTGGCAGCAATTGTATTGGTCACTACAGCCTTTGCTTTCAGTCTTGGCAGGGACCTTTCTTATACTATACTTTCATTGACAATCCTGATTTTTATTACAATCTTATTCAGCATCTGGCTCAACAGGACAAATAAGAAACTTGCGTTTTTTTTCAGCGCTGTCAGAAATGATGAAACATCTTTGTTTTTTCCGGAGGGGATTGGGTTTGCGAACGAGAAAAAACTAAATAAAAGCCTTAATGAGCTGAATGATAAGTTAAAGAATGCAAAGTTAAACATTGAACTTCAGGAAAAGTTTTATAAAAGCATAATGGAGAAAATCAAAACCGGAATTATATCTTTTTATAGCAACGGTGTAGTGGAATTTGTCAATCCAGAGATACTACGGATGTTTAATCTGGACCATATTTCTCATATAAACAAGCTGAAAGGTATTGATCCGAAGCTGGTGGAGCTGCTTGAAGCAATAGGCCCCGGAGAACAGAAAAGGATAAATGTCAAGGTCGAACACACTCTTATGAGCCTTGCAGTGTATTCACAAAAAATTGTTATGCAGGGCAGAGAAATAAAAATTGTGACTTTGCAGGATATCAAAAATGAGCTCGATAAACAGGAAATGGATTCGTGGCAAAAACTGATAAAAATTCTTAATCATGAGATAATGAATTCGGTTGCCCCCATAACCTCTTTAAGTTCTACTCTGTCAGGTTTTTATAAGTCAGGTGAAAATGAGACAGGCCCTGAATTAATAACTGGTAAAATAATTTCAGATACCATCAGAGGCCTTGGTATCATAGAAGAGCATGGGAAGGGATTAATAAAGTTTGTGGAATCCTACAGGAGCCTAAGTCAGCTTCCAAAGCCCGAATTTACAAGTATTAATATTGAGGAGTTTTTTGAAAGGATAACTATCCTTGCAAACAGTCTCCTTGACTCAGAAAATGAAAAACATCAAATCAGACCTGCAATTAAAACAAAAGTTACACCGGCCGATCTGACATTGATGGCAGATGATAAATTGGTAGCACAGGTGATAATCAATGTAATCAGGAACTCTGTTGAAGCTTTTGATATAAGAAAGAACGATAAGATAATTGAAATTAGTGCATTTATAAATCCGGATGGAAGAATTATTATGACGATTCAAGACAACGGACCTGGTATGGATTCAGATATACTTGAAAAAATATTTGTACCATTTTTTACTACCAAAGAATCTGGCTCAGGTATTGGTTTAAGTCTTTCAAAACAGATAATGAGACTTCATAACGGGAACATAACATGTGATTCCACTCCGGGTGATGGAACAACTATTTCTTTGATATTCTGATTTAGCAACTTGCATATCATTCTTTCCTGAGAACCTCAGCCGGATTCGCTTTTGCGGCTTTTAATGCTGCCCAGCTCACGGTCAGAAGACCTATTGAAAGGGCCAATAACCCTGATGCCAAAAGAAGCCATAGGCTAATTGTTGTTTTGTACGCAAAATTATTAAGCCATTTTCCCATCGCATAATAACCTATCGGACCTGCAATTATGAATGATAATATTATCCACTTTAACAGGTCGAAATTGAATTTCTGCAAGATATCTGAAATCCTGGCACCATTTATTTTCCTTATGCTGATCTCCTTCATCCTGCTCTGAGTGGCAAATGTCGCCAGTCCAAACAGACCAAGACTTGAAATGAAAATTGCTATTACCGATAAAACCAGGAATAAAAGATTCATCTTTTGATCTTTGGAATAAGAGGCAGCCATTGAATCTTCAAGAAACTCATACTCAAATGGGAAGGCAGGGTCGATCTCCTTTAATATTGATTCGCAGGTCTTCAATATATCTTTAAGGTTGGAAGGCAGGTATTTTATGACGATCTTTTCGAACTCTCCAACTTCATTTACTGTCGATATAAATATTGGTTCGGTTTTATTGTAAAGTGAGGAAGTGTTAAAATCTTTTACCATACCGATTACTTTATATTTTTTGCCATTTCTTGATATTGACTTTCCTGTAGGCTCGTTCCACCCCAGAATTTTAGCAAATGTCTGGTTGATTATAACTTTGTTGCTGTCAGATCTGATGTTTCTGAAATCACGACCATCAACGAGAGAAATCTCCAAAGTTTTGAGATAGTTTTCATCGACATACAAAGCACGAGCCAACATAGGTTTATCAACACCTTCAGGAAGATATCCATTCATAAAAAAGCCTACACCTGGCTCACCACCAGCTGATACAGATACAGAAGTAACGCCAGGAATGGAAGAAAACCTGCTTAAAATCAATTCATATGTTGCAGCAGTCTTAGAATTCAGATCAACAAGAAATATGTTTTTTTCATTAAATCCTTTATCGCTCTTTCTCACGAATTGCATCTGGGAATAAATAACCAGGCAGGATATAATAAGTGCAATCGAAATTGCGTATTGGAATGTCACCAGAATATTCCTTGAATATTGTTTTCTTTTTCCACTGTTTACATTCGATAACAATGCAAGAGGATTTATTGCAGAAAGAAAGAAAGAACTGTAAAAGCTGGCAAAAACTGTACAGAAAATAAAAATTGAAGCATAGATCATCAGCCACGCTGCAGGCTTGATTACTGTCAGAGGTAATTCTTCTCCAATCAATCCTGAAGTAAGCGGAAGCAAAATTTTGACCAGAAGAAAAGCAAGCAGAAGCGAGATTAATATTGCCAGCGCCGATTCAAAAACGAAAAACAAAATGATATTCTTTCTGTCTGACCCGAATATTTTCTTCACAGAAACTTCTTTTGCCCTTTTGAAGGAAAGAGCTGTGCTTATGTTTACAAAATTGAAGCATGCTATTAATAATATTAATAATCCTATACCAGAAAACAAGAATATCTGTTTCATGCTGCCTTTGTCCCCAAGTTCATATTCAGCCTCAGAATGGAGGTGAATATCCCCGATTTTCTGAAGGTAAGGATTCAATGCATACCCGAATGCCCTGTATTTTTTATTGATTGCGCCCTCCATATATTCCAAAATCTGTTTTTCAAGAGCTACTGGATCAGTGCCTTTCACTAGTTTAAGATAAGTATAACATGATAGCCCGCCATCCCATCCTATATGTGCCTTTCTGGCAAGTACCGAGAGAGGAGCGAGACATTCAAACTGCATATTGGTGTTAACCGGAGGATCCTTCGCAACAGCTGTTACTGTAAATGTCTCTCCTGAAATGAGTATGCCTTTTCCCAATGGATCTTCGGAACCGAATATTTTTTTAACAGTTTTTTCCGTCAATACAATACCATGAGGGGAATTAAGACAGTTTTGTTTATTCCCAACTACCAGATCAAATGAGAACATATCAAAAAATGTACTGTCTGTAAATAATACCTTAAGTTTGGTAGTCTTATCGTTATAAATAGCTGATTGCTCATCAAGTTCGAATCTGACCATGTTCTCAACAACCGGAAATGCTCTTTTAAACTCAGGTCCTGCAGGAGCATTAATCGCAGCGCTATTTATTTCCTTATTAGGAGTTTTCATGATCATTCCAACTCTGTATAATCTTTCGCTGTCCTTATGGAATTTATCATATCTGGTTTCTACAGATATCCAGATACTTAAAAGCAGGACTGAAGCAATCCCGATTGTGAGCCCAAGAATGTTTACAAAGGTGTATGGCATCTGGCTGAATATTGATCTGATACCATTCCTTAATAATAACTTTATCATAGACCTGGTTATTAAGATTATGTCAGCAATTAGGAAATATCAAAGCATATGCCACTAATAGCATATATCACGTATTCAACTGTATATATGGGGAACGTCTATTGAATGAGAGCTTTTTGTAAATAAATCATACAAAACGATTCAAAATATTAGACACCTTACGTAATATTTTTATATAAAAATAAGGCACCCCTTTTGTGGCACCTCATGGCAGATTCTTTTAATAAAAATCAGGTTATGCTAATTTTTCTGTTACTATCTGACCGTCGAATAAATTAACTATCCTGTGTGCGTATCCTGCGTCCCTGTCGGAGTGGGTTACCATGATAATGGTTGTTCCTTCTTTATTAAGTTCGAGAAGGAGATTAATAACTTCGATACCATTTTTTGAGTCAAGGTTACCGGTGGGTTCGTCAGCAAGGATCAGTTTTGGATTTGCAACCACGGCACGTGCAATAGCTACTCTCTGCTGTTGTCCCCCGGACAGTTGTTGTGGAAAGTGCTTTGCGCGATGTCCTATCTTCATTCTTTCCAGAGCACCTTCAACTCTTTGTTTCCTTTCGCCAGCTTTCATCTTAAGGTAAATCAGCGGGAGCTCTACATTTTCATAAACATTAAGTTCGTCGATCAGATTGAAACTCTGAAAGACAAAACCGATATTCCCTTTACGGAATATTGTCCTGTCGCGTTCCCTCAGGTTAGCTACCTCGGTACCATTGAAAATATAGCTTCCCGAAGTCGGATTATCAAGCAATCCCAGGATGTTCAGAAGAGTTGATTTTCCGCATCCTGAAGGGCCCATAACAGCCACATATTCTCCCTCTTTTACATTGAGAGTAACTTTGTTGAGAGCAGTTGTCTCAACTTCTTCAGTTCTGAAGATTTTTGTTAAATCGTTTGTTTTAATCATGACATTAAGTATTAACAGTTGTAATTATTTCTTTAGAATCAGCTTTTCATTTTTACCGAAAGTTTCATAACCTGATATTATTACTTTTTCACCAGGTTGAAGACCTTCAAGCACTTCATAATACTTCGGATTTTTTCTACCTATGGTAATATTGCGTTTATACGCGAACGATTCTGTAGGATCTAGGACGAATATCCACTGACCTCCTGTTTCCTGGAAGAATCCTCCGATAGGAACCAGGACCGATACTTTTGGCTGACCTAACTGAAGACTTATATAATAGGTCTGGCCTGTTCTTATATTCTCAGGCATGCTGTCCCTGAATATAAGATCAATTTTAAATGTCCCATTCCTGACCTCGGGATAAACCCTCCTCACCATGAGATTAAAGTTATGTCCCTGTCTGTCAAGTGTCGCAGTAAGTTGTGTTCTTACCCTGTCGATATAATGTTCATCAATCTGAGCAGTGACTTTATAGGATGTCAATACATTTATTTGTCCCATGTTTTCTCCACGGTTTATATTTTGTCCGATTTCCGGGCTTAAGAGACCGAGTTCTCCATCGACCGGAGCAGTGACATTCAGGTTATCTACTCTTGCTTTTACCAATGCCAGGTTTTTTCTCATATTCACGAGGTCAGTTTTTATAGTTTCAACATTCACCGTACGGAAAAGAGAATCCTGTATCTGGCGTTCAATAAACAGATCCTTCGATTGTATAGCCATATCAAGGTCTTCCTTTGAACGGATAAAATCCTCTTTAGAGATAAGGTTATCTTTGTTCAGAATTTCATTCTGCTTATAATTACGTTCCTTTCTTTCAATATCATATTTAAGATTAACAAGCTCTCTTTTAATTGAAAGCTTTTCCTGTTCCATTGTTATCTGTGTATTCCTGAGGAAGTCTTCTTTTTCAGCTAGTTGTGCCTCGCTGTTAAGGATATTAAGATAAAGATCGGGATTAGACAGTTTTAAAATAATCTCACCCTTCTTAACCATTGATCCTTCTTCAACAAGTTTTTCTTCAACACGTCCACCTTCCTGGGCATCCAGAAAGATAGTGCTGATTGGCTCGACAGTTCCTGAAACCGTTATATAATCATTGAATTGATCTTCAATAACATTCTCAATAATAAGCTTATCCTTTTCAACTTTATATGTCGATGTGTGATCAGAAAAGAAAGCCATATATATTAATGCAATCATTACTATCACAATTCCAAGATATCCGATATGTTTTTTCTGAATGCCTTTCTTCTTTGGAATTGGCTTATCCATTTTTTCTATGGGAGTCTCCATTTCAACTATTTTTTATTGACTTAATTGTTTATATTATTTACATACTCGCCGGTAACGTAAAACTGAATTGTCAGTTTCCTGATCAATAACTGGAGCTTTGTTCTCAAAGCTTCAGATTCTGCTTTAAACAGCGAGGTTTTTGCAACCGAATACTCTGTTACATCGACAAGTCCGGATTCAAATTTTTTTTCTACACCCTCAAAAGATTTTGTATTGAAATCATAATTTGCTTTGGCAGCTGTAAATTCGTCCTTTCCTCTGTTAAAATTGAGGCATGCATTCTCAATATCTGTATAAAGATTATTCTTTTCCAGCTCCATTCTTAGCTCGGTATCATTCCTTTTTATCTTGGCAAGCCTGATATTTCTTGCCGTGGAATAATTGTTAAATATTGGTATATTGAGGGTAGCACCAATAGCCTGGCCAAAATTATCATTCATCTGAGTTGAGTAAGATCTTTGGGAAGATGTATCATTCAGGAGGGTATAGTACCCTGTAAAAAGCTGACCTCCGAGGGAAAGGCTGGGAGCGAGGCTTCCCCTGGCTGCGGCTATCTGTTTTTTGGTAGCTTTAAGTTCATATTCGATTTCTTTTAGCCGGGGGAGTGTTTGGGAAGCAATTTTATATATGCTGTCGGGACTATAGTTTTTGTCTGAAATAAGAATGTTGCCGAGATCCGGCATTAAAATATCGAATTGCGAACCGGGATCAATCTGCAACATCTGTTTCAAGGTTGTTATAGCCTGACTTGAAGTGTTATGCGCTATTGTATAGGCAAGCTTATCAGAAGATACCTGACTTTCAATCTCATATTGACGCGACAATGCCTCTTTGCCTGTCTCCACCATTTTCTCAATTCTGAAAAGCTGTTTCTCTGAAAGATCAAGCTGCATCTTTGAGGCATCCTCAATTCCTTTTGAATAAAGAACCTGGTAATACTGCCCCATAATATCTAAAATTAAAGTATTTCTGACTATTTTTTCATTTTCAAGCCCGGCTTTAAGCATAAACTTATAGGCTGAGATTGAGTTAATATTTGCAAATCCTCCAAACAAGGTGATGCCTGAAGAAAGCTGGTATCCATTTCTGAAGTTTTGAAGGAAGGTTACTCCATTTGATATGGGATCAATTGATCTTCCATACTGGATACTCGCATCTGATCCAAAATTAAGTGAAGGCAGTAAATTCATTTTTGATTTGAGAAGATTGACTTCAGCTGTCTCAGTCTGAAGCCTTTGCCGTTTAAGCTCGATATTGTTTTTCACAGCATAATTTATGCAATCCTCCAAAGTCCATTTATCTCCTTGAGCTGAAATTTCCAGGTGGCAAAAGATGATGAGAAGGATTAATATATAAGTGGTTCTTTTCATGTTTTCCAATCAATTTGACAAATATTATTCCAAAGAATGTGCCATGTTTGTAAGAAGCATAGTATAAGGTATATACAAAAAACTACAAATCTGGGATTGTAAAATAATTAGACACTATAATGTATAGAAAAGTGACAATAGCCTTTTGATGTCTTGCTGTCTGGTGGTCTTGCAGTCTCGCGGTCGAATTATCCGGAATAATATTGAAATTTCTGGTTATACCGTTATGCCGTTATACCGTTATGACCTTGCACCTTTACGCCGTTTTGCCGTTTTGCCTCAACTCTGAAAGCTCAGGCAAAATATGGTCTCTTTATCAGGTAGTGATTGGACTTTAAGGTTTCCTCCATGTATCCTCATTATCTGTTTTGAGATACTGAGGCCAATTCCTGATCCGTTGGGGCGGGTGGTATAGAACGGAACAAATATTTCTTTGCGGTTTTCTTCACTGATTCCCGGTCCATTGTCAATAACACATATTTCCGGATGATGATTTTGATCGAGTCCTGAAGTAATTTTGATTTTCCCAGTTGGATTATTTTCATTTGCTTCAACAGCATTTTTTACCAGGTTTATCAGGACCTGGGAGATAAGGTTTTGATCAGCAAAGATTTCAAGATCAGGATTATTCATTGATATATTGAGTTCGATTTTGTCATTCTTCTCCAAAGAATTAAAAAGAATTTGTACCCTGCTCATAAGGTCAGCCACCCTGAATAATTTCTTTTCAGGTTCCGGAACGCGGGTCATTTTTCTGTATGACTCAACAAATGACATCAATCCTTTTCCCTGTTCCTTTATTACGTTCAGTCCTTGCAAAGTTGTAGCGATTGTCTTGTCAGTCACTGCTTCCGGTAAGACAGGGTACCCACCGACAGAGTATATTTTTGAAAGACGTTCTGATAATGATGTTATAGGTGTAATCGAATTCATTATTTCGTGCATAAGTACCCTTATCAGTTTCATCCATGATTCAAGCTCTTTTTCATCAAGTTCATTCTTTATATCCTGGATTGAAAGAATTACTAATTCATTATCGTTTGTTTTAAATGACGTAGCCTTCAGCGACAATTGTATTTCGCCATGTTCAGTGTTAATTGCTATAAGTCGCCGTTCAAGTGGTTTAATGTTATTTATTGTCTGAAAAAGATGATGATCCACTCGTTCAATTTGCTGTAAATGAGTGAGAACATTCATTGAAAGGAGCTTCTTTGCAGATGTATTTGCATGAAGTACAAATCCTTTATTATTATAGGTAATGATCCCTGTACCCAGATGTTCGAGCAATATCCGGAAATATTGTTCCTGGTGACTATTCTCTATTTTTAGTTGCTGAATCTGCTGATTTACTTTGTTCATACTCTGGTACAACTCCCTGAAACTCCCGTTCTTTGCATTAACAGGAAAGGAGAGACTGGAATCATCGTTTCTGACAGAGTCGAAGAAGAATCTTATCTTTCTGTTTGTTGTGTTCAGATATGATATCAGGCTGATAGTCAGAATAATTATAATCAGAAAACAGATTAGCGATAAACGCAATGATTGATTGGTGGCAATTAAATAACCCAGGATGATCGCCAGTAAAACAATTAGCAAAACCCTGATTATTATGTTTCTATAAAGGTTCTTACTTATCATTGACTGGATTTTTTAAGTCTGTTATAAAGTGTTTGACGTGTAACTCCGAGCTGATCTGCTGCTGCAGTGAAGTTACCATTATTCTTTTCAATAGCTTGCTGAATCATCTGCTTTTCCAGATCTTCAAGTGTGGTAAATGTTTCATTGCTTTTCATAAATACATTGTTCCTCAGATAAAAATCATCAGGTTTAAGAATGCCGGATTCGCTTAATATTACTGCCTTTTCTATTGTATGCTGAAGTTCCCTGATGTTACCTGGCCATGTGTATTTCAACAGTTTTTCATTTGCCTGCTGATTGATTTTAAGATTTGGTTTATTGTATTTATAAGCGTATTTTTTCAGAAAGAATTCAGCCAGAATAAGTACATCATTCCCTCTTTCCCTCAGTGGAGGCATTTCAATCTGGATGGTATTAATCCTGTAAAGTAGATCTTCCCTGAAAAGACCATCATGAACCATGTTTTCAAGATTTTTATTGGTCGCACCGATAAGACGTATGTCAGTACTTATAAGCTGATTAGAGCCGATGCGGGTAATCTGTCGGCTTTCAATAACTGTCAGCATTTTGGCCTGAAGATGTAACGACAAGTTCCCTATTTCATCCAGGAAAAGAGTACCCTTCTCGGCAATCTCAAACTTCCCCTGCCTGTTTTCATATGCATCAGTGAATGCCCCTTTGACATGTCCAAACAATTCGCTCTCAAAGAGGGTTTCGCTTAAAGCACCCATATCCACACTTACAAGAACCTCCTTTGATCTGTCAGACAGACGATGAATCTCCTGCGCAATTAATTCTTTGCCTGTCCCGTTTTCACCGGTAATCAGGACGTTGGCATCTGTCTTAGCTACTTTTCTTACCAGGTTCAGGATATTTATCAGCTGAGGCGATGAACCAATAATAAAACGCTGGTCGCGGTTAATCTCTTTTTTCAGCTCAGTTTCTCTCTCCTTGAGTTGTCTTACCTCTTGTTTTGAAAAATTCAATTCAATAGCCAGTTTAAGTGTTGCCAGTAATTTCTCATTATCCCATGGTTTAAGGACGAAATCTGAAGCTCCTGCCTTCAAAGCCTTAACGGCCAGATCAATATCCCCATAGGCAGTGATCATTACTACAGATATTTCGGGATTAGTTTCTTTAATTCTTTCAAGCCAGTAAATTCCCTCGTTACCGGTATTCACACCGGCCTGGAAATTCATATCAAGAATCACCAGGTTATATGCTTCCTTTCGTAATTCTGTCATTATCCGGTTTGGATTCGAAAGTGAAGTTATTTTCTGAAATTCAGGAGAAAGAAGAATTTCAAGCGTACTTAAAATGTTTTTGTTGTCATCAACTATCAGTATGTTGCCTTTCTGAATCTGCATACGGTTGGATATCAATTTTATTTATAATTTTCGCTTAACTACTGAATCTCTCCGTGGTTAATGGATTTCATTTTAAATTCAATAATTGCATAAAAGTATTCCAATCTGAAACCAAAGTCAATATTCTGTAAAAATATTTTACGAAAAGCTGTAAAAAATATTTACTATATTGATTGAGGATAAATTCTATATATCTGTTTATCTGGCAGATGAAAGTATGGCATCATTATAGTATTTTATTATTATGATAATTTAACCTTAATAAAATATAGAAGCGTGAAGTATATCCTTAAATCAATCATCCGGAATTTTACCCGAAAACCTGTAACAAATCTGATTAATCTTCTGGGTTTATCTATAAGTTTGACATTGGTAATTATTCTATCAGTTTATTGTTACAGTGAGCTTACCACAGACAATTTTCATAAGAACGGAAATCGGGTCTATTTATATGGTTTAAATGACCATCTCTATACCCCAGGTGTCCTTAAAGAAAATATTGAAGCGAAAGTACCGGGGGTTGAATGTACGGTAAGAGTTGGCGGAACCTGGGAAGCGCCGGTATTCCAGGTTGAAAACAAAGAACCCATAACATCAGATCTTCTTTATGCAGATGAAGATTTCTTCAAACTTTTTTCTTACAATTTCATCGAAGGAAATAGTGAAACTGCTCTGAAAGAACCTTTGACAGTTGTTATAACAAAATCATTATCGAACAAGCTTTTTGGTAGTGAAGTGGCTCTGGGTAAAACCATTAAACTAAACAACAATAAAAGTCTGACAATAAGTGCAGTTATTGAAGAACCGAACGCTAATTCCTGCCTGACCTTCAGCTCACTTGCAAATATAGCAACCAGAAAAATTGTTATGGAGAATGGAGGTGAATATACAGAATGGGGATGGTGCGATTTCCAGACATTTCTCCTTTTGAAAAACAGCGTAAATCCTGAAGAAACAGGAAAGACAATATTATCTATTTTCCCACAAGAAAATAGGAAAGATTATTTGAACACAAAACTTACACCTCTAAAAAGCATCTACTTTTCGAAATTTTCACTATTCGGAGACAATTATCTTACATCTGGTGATAAAAGGAAAGTCCAGATCCTGGTTCTCGTGGCTTCACTAATTCTTATTATCGCCCTGATTAATTTTCTTAATATTTCATCAACTCAATGGCAGGGAAAAATTAAACAGATAGGGGTAATGAAGGTAATTGGGGCAACGCGGTCTTCCTTACTTCGTAACACAATTACCGAGTCATTCCTCTTTTTCCTGGCAGCACTTTTAATTGCTATCGAACTTGTTAATGCAATCAGTCCCTTCATCAGAAATTTTACCGGGATTCACTATAGCCAGAAATTAACAAATTCCGGCGGTTTCATGATTGTTTCTCTGGCAATTATTGTTGTTTTAAGTGTTGTTTTCAGCATTATACCTGCTTTAAGGATCTCCTCCTCCAGGGCAGTTGATAATTTGAAGAAAACATTACAACATAATAAAACCAACTTCTCAATCAGAGGTCTTCTTGTAACCATACAGTTTACAATTGCCATCGTGCTTATTTCATTTACTGTTCTTGTTCAGAAACAGGTCAGTTTTGGAAGCAGCAATCTTGGGTTTAATCAGAAAAATATTATAGGTATTAAACTGACGGAGCAACTTAATCAGAAGAAGGATGTTCTTAAAAATATGCTGGAAGAACAATCTACAATAAAGAAGATTTCCTTTGCGCAGTATTATCCTGGTAAAACTATTTCTTATTGGGGTACACAGTTAAACCTTAATGGAGAAAAGAAACAGATCAGTTTTGACACCTTTAGCGCCGATGCGGGATTTTTTGAAATATTGGGGCTTCAATTGATCTCGGGACGCCTATATGCCGATAATGTTGCCTCGGATAAAAATAAGATTGTTGTGAATGAGACCTTCCTCCGCGAAAATAAATTAACGGATACATCAAATGCTACAATCAATATTGGTATGATGGGTGAGAAAGCATCTACTGCTGAAATTATCGGAGTTGTAAAAGATTTTCACTATAAACCTTTAAATCAGCCTATTGCCTCTCTGGCAATAAGAAATGACTCTTATGCTTCATATTGCCTTGTAACCGTTCAGACAAATGACTTTAAATCACTCTATACAACAGTTAATGACATAAAAAGAACAGTTTCTGACCTATCCCCATCTTTCCCGGTTGAAGTGAGTCTTTTTGATGAGGCAATAAGAAATATGTATCAGTCTGAAGTCAGGTTCCGCCGGACATTCTCATTATTTGCAGGATGTGCAATAATCATTTGCTGTCTGGGCATTCTGGCCATGTCAATTTTTGCATCCCAGCGTCGCGTTAAGGAAATAGGTATCCGCAAAGTGAACGGAGCCAAAATCTATGAAATACTATTGATGTTAAATGAAGACTTTGTAAAATGGGTCGCAATAGCTTTTGTAATTGCCTGTCCTATTTCATGGTATGCCATGCATAAATGGCTGAATAGTTTTGCATACAAAACTGAGATAAGCTGGTGGATCTTTGCGTTGGCAGGCTTGATTGCATTAGTAATAGCATTACTTACTGTAAGCTGGCAAAGCTGGAGGGCTGCAACAAGGAATCCCGTGGAGGCACTGAGATATGAATAACCGACCCCCTGAATCCACCATTTGCCAGACTTAAGCAGGTAAAAGAATTTCGATATAATGCAGAACAAATTTATTTTTTTAACACTATTATGGGGAAGCAAATATTCTTTCTAAAAGTCAATATCCGTAATCTGTTTACAAACAAAAAATTTGGATGGGTAAACATAATTGGACTGTCGGTTGGTGTCACAGTTAGTCTCTTGATCCTTCTTTATATCCGATATGAAACTTCCTTTGATAATTTCAATCCAAATGCAAAATATATCTACAGGATAGTCACAAAAAACATGCAGGATGGATCAATAGTAGCATACACTCCACTAGCATTATCTGATGTTTTAAAAAAAGATTATCCGGAAATCAATAGGGTGATTGGACTGTTAAGTACTTATAATGATTTAAAAGTCAGCGAAGAGAGGTATGAAAACATTAAAGGGGCTGTCGTTGAAAAGGATTTTTTTACGCTTTTTAACCTTCCCTTAATATCAGGTAACCAGGGTGCTATTTTTCAAGACCCTTTTGAAGCAGTCATTACCAGGAGGCTGGCTGAGAAATTCTACGGTAGCGCTGATGCATTAGGTAAAACATTCAAATTTGAGAATTATTCTTTTACAATCACAGGCATTATTAATAATATACCGTCAAATTCAGTTCTCGATTTTGATTATTTCCTTTCTGATGGTTTCAGATACAAATACTTTCCTGACATACATGAAAGGTGGTATCATTTCGGGCTTTTCACTTTCATCACCTTCAATGGCAACAAAGTACCTGAAGGATTTGAACTTAAGCTTACCAATATTGAGAAGCAATACTATCCTGATTTTATGAAGGGCAGGAATAACTATCTTGTTACTCCTTTTAAAGGAAGCCATCTGGACTCTTCTCTTGAAGGTGATATTGTCCCTGGCATAAATCCGAAGTATTTATGGATCCTTTCAGCAATTGCCATTTCTATATTGATTATAGCATGCTTGAATTTTATGAACATTTCAATAGCAAATTCAGATAAAAGAAACATTGAAACTGTAATCAAGAAGGTAAGCGGTGCCTCCCCCGGTACTCTTATTTACGATTTCTTTGCCGAAATTTCCTTTTTGGTAGTTATAAGCCTGATGATTTCCATTTTTGGCGTATATCTTCTGTTACCACTTTTCAATAGTTTAACAGAAAAAAACATTGTTGTAAATATTTCTGATCCGATATTATGGTTTGGTCTTGTAGGGTTTGGTTTTCTGACTGTCCTGTTTTCCGGACTTTATCCGTCTATTGTACTATCAAGACCATCACCAGCAAAGGTTTTACTTCATAATAAAGATACTTATAGAAACAAAATGACCTTTCAGAAAAGTTTTGTTGTACTTCAATTTACAATAGCAATAATATTAGTGACAGCTCAATTTTTTATTTTCAAACAAATTTCTTTCATGCGAAACCATGAAACCGGATTTAATAAAGAGAATCTTATGACTATCCCGGTCCGTTATTTGGGAAATAACGGAAATGAACGTATGAAGAATACAACTCTTTTTGAACAAACTCTGGAAAAATTTCAGTCACAATATGGTTATGGAAAAGCCTCTGTTACTGAGTTTGTTCCAGGATTTGGTTTCAGAAACAACTTTAAAATCTATCCGGATGGAATTGCATTTTCAGATGGAATGGAGTTGCTTTCTTGTGATGTTGATGAGAATTTTCCTGATGTTTTTGGAATGCATATAATTAATGGAAGATTTTTCTCGAAAGATTATTCAACAGATATGAATGCAATAGTTATAAACGAATCGGCATGGAAGAAACTCGGATGGAAATCTATTGAAGGGAAAAGTGTTGGATTGTTTACAAAAGATAACAGGAAGGAAGTTGTCGGTGTTATTAATGATATTAATGTCAGATCATTGCAATTCCCGGTTCAGCCAATGATATATCAGTTTGGACGGCACCATAATTACCCGGGATATATCACACTTAGAATCAACCCTGATAAAAAGTCTGAAACAATTGAATTTATAAAAACACAATGGACGGAATTGTTTCCGGGTATTCCTTTCCAATTTGAAAGCATTGATGAAAAGTATAGAGATGCCTATGGAGAAGAAAGAAAGCTGGCAAAAATAACTAGTGTCTTTTCCATTCTTGCAATATTCTTATCATTACTCGGGATTTATGCCCTTAGTACACTGGCAGCTGAAAAGCGAATCAAAGAAATAGGTATAAGAAAAATAAATGGTGCAAGATCTTCCGAGGTGGTAAGCATGTTCAACAAAGACTTTTTCAGGTGGGTGGCTTTAGCTTATGTTATGGGTTGTCCTGCAGCCTTGTATGGAATGAACAGATGGTTGTTAAACTTTGCTTACAAAACAGGGCTAAGCTGGTGGATTTTTGCTCTTGCTGGTATTTTTGTAATCGGGATGGCAATGTTAACTGTGAGCCTTCAAAGCTGGCGGGCAGCGACAAGAAATCCGGTAGAGGCATTGAGATATGAATAATGTACCCCCTAAATCCCCCAGATGGGGGACTTAACTATTTTATAAATTATTGCATCGCAGAAAATAGAATTACAAAGAAGAAGGAGGAGAAATGAAAAAACTTAGCGTTGAATATCCAATGTACTTTGGTGCAACTCCAGCCGTTTTCAAAAAAGCAAAAGAGCTAAGAAAATATGATACTGATGAAGAGAAAATACTATGGACTAAACTTAACAGGAATCAAATATTGGGATTGCAATTTAGAAGATAACACCCGATTGACAGGTTTATAGCTGATTTTTATTGCGCAAAAATAAAATTAGTTGTAGACGTAGATGGGAGCATACATGAACTCCCTGAAAATAAAGAATATGACATTGGGAGAAGTGAAATTCTAAACGATTTTGGTATAACTGTAATCCGTTTTTCCAATGAACAAATTATTAATGAGATAGATAAAACAATAATAAAGATAAAAAAAATATCTAAAAAAATTATGCTAGAAATGCAATAAAGCCCCCCATTTGGGGGGATGGGGGGTAGGCAAAGGAGAGCAGCAACAAGAAATCCGGTGGAGGCACTCAGATATGAATAGATTAAAATCATTATAAACTTCTTAATAAACTTTTAATATGTTCAGGAATTATTTAAAAATAGCAATCAGCAGATTGGTGAAAAATAAGTTTTTTCCCACAATCAATATTATTGGGTTATCCCTTGGTATAACAGCCTGTCTACTGATAATGATGTATGTTATCAATGAGTTGAGTTATGAGAGTTTTCAGATAAAAAGGCAAAACATTTACCGGGTGGCAGTCAAATGGGGTAATGAAGGAAATATAATGAAATTTGCCGGATCGATGCCGGCATTGGCTCCGGCCATTAATGAACAGGTCCCCGAAGTTGAAGTTGCAGTTCGAATCAGGAAAGACTATGATGCCATTATCAAAAATAAAGACGGTCAGGAAATAAAGGAGGATAATTTGTTCTTTGCAGACCAAGGTATTTTTGATATTTTTTCATTCTATTTAAAACAGGGAGACTCCAAGAATGCTCTCGCAGATCCATATTCTGTTGTGATATCCGAAAAGATGGCAACAAAATATTTTGGTTCCGGCGATGCGTCAGGCAAAACTTTGTTATACAATGATAGTCCATTGAAAATTACAGGAATTATGCACAATATTTCTGAAAATACCCATTTAAAATGCGATTTCCTGGTTTCTTATTCCACTCTGAAGGCTCTTGGTAAAATAGAAGATCATCCATGGAACAGCTGGGGTGATGATCTGACATATATCCTGATGAAGAAAAAAGTGCCGGCAAATACCATCATTCCAAAACTAGATGAGCTTCTTTTGAAAAACACCAATGATTGGTTTGCATCAAGAATGAAATTTGAAGTACAACCTTTAAAAGAAATTCATTGGGAAACAGAAAGCCGTGGTGACCTGGGAGAAAAAGGGAACAAGGCTTATGTTTATATTTTTCTTTCTGCAGCTATTTTTGTTCTTATGATAGCATGTTTCAATTTTCTAAATCTCTCCATATCACAGTTTCTTGGAAGGATGAAAGAAGTTGGGATCCGCAAAACTTTCGGGGCAATGAGAAATCAGCTTATATTTCAGTTCCTGACTGAATCTATGGTTATTATCCTGATTTCAGCCCTGATCGGCATTTTGTTGTTCGAGGAGCTTTACATTAATCTCTATACCTATCTCGGTACGGTTTTTGTCCTGACTTCCAGCCATTTTCTGATACTTTCATCAGTGGTTCTTTTCATTGTTGTTATTATTGGGGTAATTGCTGGTGGATATCCCGCATTATATATTTCGCGATTCAGGCCGATAGAAATATTAAGAAATGAAACCTCCGGCTTGAAAAGAAAACTGACATTCCGGAAATTACTGATCATGTTCCAGTTCACTATTTCAATTGTACTTCTGGTAGGAACTATCTTCATTTTTCATCAGTTAAAGTTCATGAAAAACTCAAACCTGGGTTTTACGAAAGAAAACGTGGTTTTAGTGAATTTTCAGGGATTAAAACAGGAGGTCAATAAAAAATATGAAGTCCTTAGAGATGAACTTCTTAAGAATTCAAATATCAGATATGCCTCTGGTGCTTATACTGTCCCGGGAATTAACAGCCAGATGAATATGGGCGTAAGACCTGATGGAACTCCCCAGGATAACTCAATAAATCTGCAGGCTTTACCGGTAGATTACGGATTTGTAAAATCTCTTGGATTGGAAATCATTGACGGCCGGGATTTTTCTCAGGACTATTCAATTGACAGGTACGAAAGTGTACTTCTGAATCAGGCTGCTGTTGCAGCGCTTGGATTGAAAAAGCCGGTTGGCACAAAATTATTTATCCCCGGAGACGAATACAAAAAGGGAGTAATCGTTATTGGAGTTATTAAGGACTTTCATGTACAGTCTTTTCATAATAAGATAAACCCGATGATGATTTATATAAATCCAAAAATGTACATTAGTATAGTCCTCAAAGTAAATCCACAGAATATTAATGAGACAATTTCTTATATAAAAAAAACATGGACAGCTATCTTGCCCGGGAGTAATATGAATTTTAAATATCTCGAAGATGCATGGGATAATTTATACAGTTCAGAGAAAAAAAGTGGCCAGTTATTATCTGTGTTTACAGCTCTTGCATTATTTATCTCGTGTCTGGGATTGTTTGGATTTGCATCATTTATTGTTAGCAAACGTGTTAAGGAAGTAGGCATCAGAAAAGTGATGGGAGCGCAGGTATCAGGCATTTCATTATTATTATCAGTTCAGTTTACATTGTGGATAATTGCATCAAGCATTATTGCATGCCCGGTAGCATACATCCTGGTAAGAAAATGGCTTCAAAACTTTGCATTCAGGGTGAATATCAGCTGGTGGATTTTCTTAGTTGCAGTCTGTTTTGAACTGATTATTGCTTTTCTCACAGTTAGCTGGCAGAGCTGGAGAGCAGCAACAAGGAACCCGGTTGAAGCATTGCGATATGAATAGATTAACCCCCTAAATCCCCCATTTGGGGGACTTGGAGTTTTAAAGGAATTAAGAACGAAGAACAAACGAACAGTGAATTAAGAACTGATTTAAACTTCTGAATTCTGACTTCGAATGTTCTTCATTCTGATTTTTAAAGCATCTTTGGCAGATAAGCGATAAAAATAATTTGGTAGATTTAAAAATGAAAAGTTAAGCACATATTTAAAATATGTTTAAGCACTATTTAAGAACCGCACTTAGAAACCAATTAAAAAACAAGGTTTTCTCAATCATAAACATTCTTGGACTTGCTGTTGGAATTTCAGTTTCAATTCTGATTCTTAATTATGTCAGTTTTGAATTCAGTTTTGATAATATGCATCCGAAAAAAGACCGTATTTACCGGGTTGAAAGCCGGTTTTACGAAGGCACTGTTTTGACCGACGACTGGGCGACAAGTTCGTTTGGTTATGGAAGCGCAATCAGCCGGGAGATGGCTGGTATTGAGGATTATGTTAGAATCGGAATGCAAAATAGTGAACAGACTGTATCGTACAAGGATATAATTAGCCGTGAAAACGGAATTGCTTATACCGGACCATCATTTTTTACAGTGTTTGGTTTTAAACTGAATACCGGTGCTGTAAATGACCAGCTGAAAAGGCCAAATACAGTTATTATCACGAAAAATGTTGCTCACAGGTTTTTTAAGCAGGAGAATCCCATAGGAAAGATGCTGACATTTGCTTCTGGTTCCAACTTTTACAACTGTGAAGTGACCGGTGTACTTGATGATTTTCCTGAAAACTCACATATCCGTTTTAATTATCTTATATCGTATGAAACTCTGCCAAACTACATGAAAGAATTCTGGTATCTGCATGAAGCATATACTTATCTCCTGCTTTCACCTGGTACAAATCCAAAAGAAATAGAGGCAAAGTTCCCGGCAATGGCTGAAAAGTACAAAACCGGCA
>Ga0182027_10005414_pt1 | contig 19413 bp, 15 predicted proteins | sample 712E1DmetaG_FD_121300 | JGI IMG/M metagenome (GOLD analysis project Ga0182027, IMG submission 121300) | Permafrost microbial communities from Stordalen Mire, Sweden - 712E1D metaG (Illumina Assembly) | ecosystem: Environmental > Terrestrial > Soil > Wetlands > Permafrost | place: Sweden...
GCATTGTCGTGGGGAAATTCGTATGTGCACGAAATAGCTTCCGCGTGTCGGTTTGCTCCCTATGTGTGTGGAAGATATGCGGCTGTAATGGCTTGGAACAACAAGGTACGTATTGACAGGGCAGGAAGATGGCTGTGGACTGAGCAGCTCTCCGCGGAAAGCATGGTAACCCATGGCGCCTATGGCCTATCGGTGTTTTACAATTGGTTTTTTCTTGATCAGTCAATTGTCCGCGAAAATCGCGATCGATTGATGGAAGCGGGAATTCGGATTTTTATGTAGGTTAGGTTCTGTAGGCGAATTATATGCGCGTTTAGCGTAGATAATTCGCCTACAGAACCTTATCCACCTTGCGGGTGGAAATTATTTTATTCCTTTATCAGGGCAAGAACCCGCCGTGAAAACAGAATTTGATATAATCGAATTTCTCCGGTCAAACGAGGAAAAACTTTCCCCCTTTGCAAAAAAGAGCGCCCAGTCGTTAGGCCGTAAATTCCCGATCAAGCGCGACCCTTTCAGGCTTGAATTCTCGCGGGACGAAACCCGTATTTTGCACAGCCCGCCTTTTCGAAGGCTCAAACACAAGACGCAGGTGTTTCTGTCACCGAATAATGACCATATCTGCACCCGGATGGAGCATGTGCTTCATGTATCGAGCATCGCCTATGTCATCGGCAGGTGCCTCAACCTCAACATCGACCTCATCAATGCCATTGCCAAAGGCCATGACTTGGGCCATCCGCCCTTCGGTCACGCGGGCGAATATACCCTTGATGCGCTCCTCAAAAGCGAAGGCGTCAAACAGGGGTTCAAGCACGAGGTGCACGGGCTGCGTGTTGTTGACAAACTCACTAATTACGGCGAAGGGCTGAATTTGACCTACGAGGTCCGCGACGGCGTCATCACGCATTGCGGGGAGAGCTTCGACAGGGTGCTGGAACCCGACCGGGGCCGCGACCTTTTGCAGTTGGAAAAAATCAGCGAGCGCGATTACGTGCCCGCCACCCTCGAAGGCTGCCTGGTCAGGATGGTCGACCGGATCGCCTATCTGGGGCGCGACATGGAGGACGGGATTAAGGCCGGGCTGATAAAAAGAACGGACCTGCCGCCTGATATTGCAAAGGAATTGGGGGTTGAAAACGGCAAAATCATCGGTCGTTTTGTCAACGATATCATCGCCAACAGTATCGATAAAGACGCGATCATCATGAGCAAGGAAGTGCTTGCTCTCATGAGAATGCTGAAGGATTTCAACTATGAGCGTATTTATAATCATCCCGAGGTTGAGGCAAAATCAAAAAAATCGGACCATATAATCCGGTTACTTTACCAGGAACTCCTGGAGCTGCTGAAAAAATCAGACCATGGAAAAAACCAATCCGTCATGCATGCGATTATTAAAGAAGCGCCAAGCATGGAAGTTTTTTTCCACTTTATTAAAAACACCAATTATAATGAAGAAACCCCGCCATGGCTCATTGCAACGGATTACATAGCGGGGATGACGGACCTCTTCGCCGAGCGGACCTATATTCAACTGTTTGTTCCAACTCCGGTGATATAATGCCGTACAAGTATCACTACCAGCACAATCAATCGAACGTTTTATTTGACCTGTGGAATTCTTTTTGGTACCCACCGGTTGTGGCGTGTCCGAAATGCGGGAGAATGAATGTGGAATACTATGACCCGTTTTTTTTCAGTCCAATGCGGACCCTTAAAGGCCGTAGAAGGATCCGGTGTTGCACCTGTCATTTCATCTGGAGGCCGAACAGGAAAAATAAATCAATATGGGATAAATTCAGACAATCGTTTTGAAAGATGGAAAGTTTCCGTATGACCGTCGTAATAAAAAAATTCGTGACCGGACCGATTGAAACAAACACCTATCTTGTTATAAATGAGAAAAAGGCCTGCCTCGTCGTAGACCCGTCGCAGGGGTGCAACGAGGTCCTGTCGTTTATCCAGGAGCAAGGGTTGGTCCTCGAATCCATTGTGCTTACCCATGGCCACTTTGACCACATTCTGGGCATTGCCGAGCTGCAGAACGCGTATCCCAACATGGCCATCTGGATGCATCCTGATGAAAAAGAGCTCATTACCCATGCGCAGTACAACGGGTCGCATCTTATCGGCAGCGATTATGCTTTTAACGGCGTAACGCATGACTTAACAGAAGGGAACATGCGCATCGGCAGCTTCGATTGCATGGTGCTTCATGTGCCCGGACATACCCCCGGAGGGTGCGCGCTTATTTTTGACGGGCAGTGTTTGTCCGGAGATTCGCTTTTTGCGGGGTCAATCGGCCGGACTGATTTTGCCGGAAGCGACGGAGAAACGCTCATAAAAAACGTCAAGGAAAAGCTCCTGAGCCTGCCCGATTCGACCGTTGTGTATCCGGGTCACGGCGGGAGAACCACCATCGGCAGGGAAAAAAGGCTCAACCCTTTTTTGCATGAGTGATGAAAGAATTGCCCTATCTCAAAGCGTTTCTCACTTATTGCAAGCTTGAACGGACTTTGAGCCAAAATACCCTCGATTCATACCGGTTCGACCTGCAAAGAATGTGCGGATACCTGCACCAAAACAACATTGACGCTGCGTCCGAGGTTACGCCGGACATTCTTTCGGCGTATGTGCGGCTCCTGTATGATATCGGTTTTGCAGCCACATCAATTCAGCGAAACCTGTCTACACTCCGGGGGTATTTTTCATTCCTGAGCGCCGAGAACATCATTAAAAATGATCCGACGGAGTTCTTAGAAAGCCCCAGGTCGACCCGCTATCTTCCCGGTGTTTTATCGGTGGAAGAAATACTTTCCATGCTTGACGCGGTTGATTTACAAAAACGGTGTGGCATACGGGACAGGGCCCTGCTTGAAACGCTGTATGCCACCGGCATGCGCGTATCGGAATTGTCAATGTTTGCCTTTGAACAGGCGCTTTTTGAGGAAGGACTTATCAGGATCACGGGCAAAGGCTCCAAGGAGCGGCTGGTACCCATCGGCGCCGTTGCGCTTGAGTGGATAGAAAAATATTATGAAACGGAACGGCCATTTCTGTCGAAACCTTCTTCCGACAGCACCATATTTTTAAACGTCAGAGGTGGAAGAATATCACGGATGGGTATCTGGAAAATCATTAAAAAATACGCGGCAAAAGCGGGGATTAAAAAGAGAATTTCCCCGCATACGTTCAGGCATTCCTTCGCCACCCACCTGCTCGAAGGCGGGGCCGACCTGCGCGCGGTCCAGGAAATGCTGGGACATGCGAACATCGTCACGACCGAGATCTATACCCATGTTGACAGAGAATATTTAAAAGAAGTGCATCGCAGTTTTCATCCGCGTTTCAAGGCCCCGTCATGAAAATCTTACAGGCCAGGTCATTTGTCCAGGTGCATTATCATAACAGGCCCGGCGGGGTCAATACGGTGATCGGCCATTATGCCGCAGCATTCGCGGAGGCATTGATGGAGGTTTCTGCCGGGCTTGCGCGACAATCGCCAGTCACAAATCTTGTAGTATGCAAGCGTGACAAAACAGAGGGGCGCGCATTCCTGCCGGGCATCATAAAGAACATTCCGGAAAGCGGTTATTGCTCATTTGCAACAAAATATGCTTTCTTGAAAACAAAGGAAATATTAGTGAGCAAGCTCATGGCGATTATTCAAAGCTCCGGCGTTCCGAAGCCGCTGTGCATTGTCGGACACAATCTCACCCTCGGCAAGAATTGCGCGCTTTCATCAGCATTTGCTCACTGCGCCCGTTTGTGCGAGAACGGTAGGAATGACGTCCGTTTTTTTTCGGTTATCCATGATTTTGCGGAGGAAGGAAGAATCGATTGCCTGAAACAAATTTATGATTTGCAAGACGTGGGTATTGGGATCTGGAACGACCTCTACCCAAGGACGAAAAACCTCCATTTTGTGACGATCAACAAACGGAATTACTCGCTTCTGAAAACAAACGGTTTTAACGTTAATATACTTGCAAATCCTGTTGAAGCAAAAACGATACGGCGTGAGCGACACGCCAGACAAAAGAAGGATGAGGCATTTAAAAAGCTGATAAGCTATTCCTTGCGCCAGCAATGCCCTATCGATCCTGAAATACCCACGCTTTTCTATCCTGCCCGGATCATTTCAAGGAAAAACGTCATCGAAGCAATCCTGATTTCCAATATTATATGTAAAACAAATCTGCTTATGGGAAAAAGCGGTCCATTCCCTGAACATCGGGTACTCTATGCAAAAACCAAGAAGCTATGCGTAAAACATAAAGCGGAGGTAGTTTTTAATTCCTCAGCCGCATTTGCGCCCCAAATACCTGAAAATGGCTTCCCTTCAATATTATACGATGTTGCCGACGCATGCATTTCAACTTCAATAGCGGAGGGCTTTGGCTATGCGTTTTATGAACCTTGGACCAATAATAAATACATAATAGGTCGAAAGCCTTTGGATTTTTCTCCCATACCCGGGATGAAATTTCCGGGTCTTTATGCAAGATTGCCGATCCCCATTTCATGGATATCGATGCATGATTGCGCCCGGAAATATTATGATCGCACGCGTCAATATTATAATTTTAGGAATTTAAAGCAGTCTTCTTCCTTTGAAAAATTTAAAGAAGAAATTAAGGCTGTTTTTATTAAAGATGACGCCATCGATTTTGCTTGTCTAGATGAGACAGCGCAGCTTAACGTGGCAAATAGATTAATGGAATCCCACTTGATGGTAATGGAATGGGAAAGGCTGTGCGGCAAAGAATTACAGCAAATTCGAGATGCCGTTAAAACCGGTTTACAACCCAAGCAATCACTTATTCGTTCTAACCGGGACTGCATTAAAACAAAACTTTCCGGAGAAAAATTTGCAAGGAATTTCGTACAATGCTTTTTTAAAGCGCAGGCAAAAGATATTCCTCAAAACCGTTATAAAGAAATTGCGCGATATTTTGGCGATTTATCACGCTTTAGATTGCTGATCACCCCGGAAAAAAATTAGATTCTAAGAAAATACAGGGGCTTTTATGATCGTGTATATGGTTGCTTTCATTCTTTTGTTTGGATCATCCATCATCGCCGGCGAAAATTCCTGGAATGGCAATGGCGCCCCCGAAGGCCTCGTTCTTATTCCGGCCGGTTCGTTTGATATGGGTAGTACAAACGGGGAGAATGACGAAAGACCGATTCACATCGTTTATGTGGATTCTTTCTATATGGGAGAAACCGAAATTACAATAGGGGAATACTTTCAGTGCGTTCAGGCAGGCGGTTGCCGAATGCCTTTTTGGTGGAACAGACGCTTTTTTGATCAGCGGGTTGATGATATGACCGGGAAGCAGTGGCTTTCCTTGCCGGTCACCGGGGTGAGCTGGGACGATGCTCAAGCCTATTGCGCTTGGAAAGGTAAAGGATTTCGCCTGCCCACCGAAGCGGAATGGGAATACGCGGCGCGAGGCAAGACCCAAACGGAATATTTTTGGGGAAACACGGACGACAGCGCCGCATTGTATACAGCGATTGGAAAGCGACTTTTGCCCGTTAAATCAAAGCTGCCGAACCAATATAAATTATATGACGTGGTTGGAAGCGTTTGGGAATGGTGCCAAGACCGTTATGACAAGCGGTATTATCGGGAAAGTCCTTCAAGCAATCCCCGCGGCCCGACGGATTCAATAAAATTCCCTTATCGCGTCGTGCGAGGGGGCAGTTGGAAGGAGTATATGTGGAATTGCCGGTGCGCCAACCGCAACTACGGGGAGCAGTTCAGGCGTTTCGACGGCGTTGGGTTTAGGATCTGCAGGAGCGTGAACGTGCCATGAATATACTCAAGGTTCATGGTTTTATCATCCTTGTTTTAATTGCGGGCACCTTTGCGTCCGATAGCCAGCCGAGCACGCCGGATTTAAAGATGCTGTTTCGGACCAATGGCGAGGTCACTCTGGGTGACCAAATTTATGGGAAGCCCCGGTTTGAGGATCTTGGGCCGGGGTATCGGTCGGATATCGACGTCAATACGGAACTTCTTGGTTATAAGGACCTTATATTTGATTTTTTGACCGCCGCATCGACCAGCATAGCCCGATTGCCGGAAACGCCGGTAAAACTTGACAAAATACGTTATTCATTGATGCCGGAATTGCGGTATGAGATGCGAAAAAGCCTGATAACGGGGTCCCTGTTCCATGAATGCATCCACACCATCAGCAGGGCGGAAGACACCAGCGGATCAACCTGGTGGAACGTCGTGCAGGTTGGCGTGGGAACAAAAGGCGCCTATCCTTTTTATTTCATTCAAAAATACAACAACCGTGACTTTGCACTCAGGAATTCCTTTGATGCGCTTATTAATGCGGGGTATTATCTGCATGGCCGGGCGCCGCTCATAGGGCATAATCAGGATTATACCTATGACCTTTCCGGATTGATACGGTATCACTTTGGATTGTTTAGAAACCAAACAATCTATATCGACCTCAATCATCATACATGGTGTGACAAGTATGACAAATTCACCGTCAAAATATCCGGTGAGATTGATTATGTCATCCTTGCATTTGATAATATTGCAACGCTGTTTTACAGTCATTGTTTCATTGACGAAAACCCATATGATAATGAGAATTCGATCGGAACCTTGGGGTTTAAGGTCATGTTCTAATTTGAACAGTATAACTTATAAAGGTCTTTGTTATGGTACCATCAGATCTTCTTACCAAGGCAATGGCCTTGCACAAATCCGGCGACCTTGAAAACGCCGAAAAGATTTATAATGAAATTTTAATGGCGGTTCCTGATAATCCGGAGATTGTGCATTTTCTTGGAATTATATGCTGGCAACGGCGTGATTATGATCGCGCGATCGAACTGTATAAAAAGGTTTGCGCTTCGAGTCCCTCGAATGTCCAATATCACCTTGAATATGCGGAGATATTGAAGGGAAAGCAATTGTTTAAGGAAGCGCTTTCCGAATATGAAAAGGTGCTGACGACGGACCCGGAAAATACCATTGCGCTTTCGGAAACCGCTTCGATTTGCATTAAAACCGGAGACCTTGAATCAGCCCTAAAAAGTTTGGAAAAAATATTGAGTATAAAACCGAAATATCCCAAGGCGTACAATGACCTCGGTTTTATTTACTTAAGCAGGGAAAAATATAAGGAAGCAATTGGCTGTTTTCAGGAGGCGCTAAAACTTAAGAATAATTATTTCGAAGCGTATTGCTACCTTGGAAGCGCCCAAAGCTCCTTGGGGCAGCATATTGCCGCGATTGATTCATACAAACAGGCAATAAAGATCAATCCGGATTTCTTTGAAGCCTATTACTATCTCGGGACATGTTTGATGGAATTAAATAATTTCGATCAAGCCATTGACTGCTTTAAATCCGCCATCCATTTGCGGCCGAATGACTCCCAGGCCATTGCTGATTTAAGCCTGTCGAAATTTGCAATCGGTGACCTGGCCGAAGCGGAACAAGGTTTCAGATTGGCGCTTAAACAGGAAGGTGAACAATTTGCCCGTATATGGAGCAACTTATTGCTCTGTATAAATTATTTGCCGGAGTATTCTCCCGCGCAGCTTTACAGTGAGCATAAGGAATATGGGAAAGTTTTTAATATTCGCGCTTCACATTCAGAACATTTTGCAAATGACCGGGACCCCGATAGAAAAATCCGCATTGGATATGTTTCCGCTGATTTTTGCGACCACGCGATTTCCAGATTTATTCTGCCTGTTTTAGCCGGCCATAATAAAAAGGATTACGGTATTTATTGCTATTCCAACGGCATTCGGAACGACGCGACAACCGCCCGCCTAAAAAACTTCTCCGATACCTGGCGGGATATTCACAGATTCTCCGATGAACAGGCGGTTGAAACGATCAGGACGGACGGCGTCGATATTTTAGTCGATCTTTCGGGGCATACCGGGAAAAACAGGCTTTCCTTGTTCGCCCGGAAACCCGCGCCTATCCAGGCATCCTACCTGGGATATCCCAACACAACCGGCCTCTCGGCCATGGATTATTACATTACCGATGCTCTCGTCGATCCGGCCGGCCAGGACCTGTTTTTTACTGAAAAACTTGTCAGGCTGGAAAAATGCTTTTGTTGTTATTACCCAAATCAAGACTCGCCCCGGGTAAGCGGCCTGCCCGCAAAGGAAAAGGGCCACATTACTTTTGGTTCGCTTCATAGCCTCTCCAGGTTGAATTACGAGGTAATAGATCTCTGGTGTCAAGTGCTTAACGCGGTTCCCCATTCGCGTCTGTTCATTGCCAGAAACACCCTTCGGGGAAACGTTGTCGACAGACTTTTATCGAGATTTGAAAAAAATGGCATCGATAGGGAGCGGATAGATATGCGGAGTAAGCCGCCTCCAACGGGCTATCTGGCCTGGTTCCATGAAATCGATATCGCGCTTGACACTTTTCCATGGAGCGGACACACCACGGCCTGTGAGGCGCTCTGGATGGGCGTTCCTGTCGTCACGCTCTGCGGCGACCGGCATGCCGGCCGGATGGTTGCCAGCATATTGACCAACGCGGGAATGGAAGATTGGGTCACAAATTCCCGCGAAGAATATTGCGACCGGGTGATAAAAGCGGCCTGCGATATTGAAATATTGGGTGCACTGCGAAGCGGCCTCAGGAACCGAATGTTGCAATCGGATTTGTGTAATGGGAAGAAATTTGCAGAAGAGCTTGAAAAGGCGCATAGGAAAATGTGGAAAGCGTAGCCAGTCAGTGCTTGAATGATATGTTATACCGTTTCTTAGCCTATTTTGAAATGAGCCATTGACATTATATTCAAGACATCTGATAGCCATAGTCCATATTTTACTTTGAACGAATATCCTTTTTTAAATCCCTTAAACATTGGAACGTCACTAATAACCTTGATTTTATTATGCCATTTAGCAATATATGTTGGCGATTTTATTCCCCATTTTAAAGTTGCTGATTCATTCATACCACCATCTTTGATAACCTTTTTATTCGCAACCTTTACTCCTAATGGCGATGCACGATCAAAGTACAGTTCACTTCTTTCAAAATTGTTAGCTAGGGAAATAAAGAAGTCCTTGATTTGATTTTCGGCAAAGTAATAGAAAACTCCTGCTGCTATAAATAAAACATCCTTTCTGTCTTCCAATTGACTGAACCAGTTTGTGTTCAAAAATGATCCAGATATTGTTTCCCTTCTTGAACAGTTGGATATGAATTGTTTTCGAAGATTTATAACATCGGGCAAATCTAGATCGTAAAATGTAATTTTACCATTATCAATTCTTTCAAAGGTAGTATCGAAGCCACAGCCAATGTTCACTATTGTTCCATTCGGATGCAAGCTAATGAAATTGTGTATTACTTTGTCAACATGAAGGCTTCTGGCGACCCAAGACAGCTGGCTAACCCAGCTAATGTTTTTAGCAATCGTTGAAAAATCATAGTCGATTTTGTTAACAATTTCAACCGCTTTGCTATCAACTAATTTTGGCTTTTCTTTTTGCGATTCTGTTGCTCTTCCCCACAATGGTAGCAAAAGTGTTTCTTGCACGTTATCGAGATCAATTTTAATTTTGCTCTCCATAAAATGCCTCCTGTTTATTGAAACGAAGATTCAGGAGGAGCTTGGCGAATACGGTCTGGCTTACATGCGCCCTGTTATTAATATATCACATTGCGATATGGTTTGCACGGATTCAGTGGGTACTATTGCAGCACCGTGGCACACATGATTGTGGCCAATATAGGGGATGGGCCGAATTTTCAAGCTGAAATTATCAAATTTCCCGGCCTTTAATAATTAACTATATTATCATCATGGCGTACCTTGAAATCATTGAAGGCATAAATAAGGGCGCTGTGCTGCGCCTGAAGGCCGAGAATTTTATCGGCCGCTCCACTGAGAACGCCTTAACATTGCCGGACACCGAAGTCAGCCGGCAGCATGCGGTCATACGCACCAAGGAAAATTATTTTACGGTGACCGACCTCGGTTCGGCAAACGGCACCATGGTCAACGGCCGCGGACTGCACCGGCTAGTGCCCCAACCGCTCTATGAGGGTGACGTCATACTCATTTCAACGACAAAAATGCGCTTCCGCGCCGAAGGCCAGGACCCGCTTTCCGTTAAAAAAACAGGCGTCGGGCCGGCCATGACTCTGGGAAAACTTTCAAAAATGCAGGGCTTCGGCGGTTTTTCCATGGTGCTTACCTCCGAAACGAACGTGCCTTCGGTAAGCGCCACCATGGACGCCTCGCGGAGCATTTTTGAAATAAAAGACGTACCGGAAGGAGCGTCTGATGGCCTGATCGGGATCGTAAAAAGGCTCCAGGCCATGGTCAAGGTGTCAAACAGCCTCGGAGCGTTGACAAAGCCGGAAACATTGCTTGAAAAAATAATGGAAAGCATTTTCGATATTTTCCCCCATGCCGACAGGGCCTTCATCATGCTGCGCGACAAGGCGAGCCGGGAGATGGTTCCCGTGCTGGGGCGAACGCGCGACGGCGTGCGGGAAATGCAGGAAGAGTTCCCGGTCAGCCGCACCATAATAAACATGGTCGTGGAAAAGAAGCAGTCCATATTGTCTTCCGACGCGCAGAAAGACGGGCGGTTCGTCGCTCAACAGTCCATTGTCAACTTGTCGATCAGGTCGCTGATGTGCGCTCCATTTATTTGCAAGGAAGAACTGTTGGGAGTCATAAGCGTCGACACCATGTCTGGCCTGCACGCGTTTAATTCCGAAGACCTCGCCATGCTCACCAGCATCGCAGGGCAGGCCGCCATAGCCATTAAAAACGCCGACCTCTTCAGCGCCGTTGAAAAAGAAACGAACCTCCGGGCGACATTATCACGGTATCTTTCGAAAGACGTCGTGGAAGGGGTGATCGATGGCACCATACCCCTTCACCTCGGCGGCGAGAAGAAATACGGAACCGTATTTTTCTGCGACATCGTGGGGTTCACCAAAATCGCCGAAAACCTCAAGGCCGTTGAAGTCGTGAAGCAGCTCAACCGCTATTTTTGCATTACTACCGAAATAATTACCCGTAATAAAGGGACCCTGCACAAATTCGGCGGGGACATGATCATGGCGTTCTGGAACGTCATGGTTGAAGATGAATATGCCCAACTGAACGCAATCCGCGCAAGCGTTGAAATGCAGTCCGAAGTTTGGAAATTCGACTGCGATCTTCAGAAGGAAGAGCAATCGCCCCTGTACCTCGGAATAGGCTGCAACACCGGTGAATTCGCGGGCGGAAATGTCGGCGGCGAAGAACGGATGGAATATACCATCATAGGCGATAATGTAAACCTTGCGCAGCGTATAGAGTCGCTGGCGGGAAGGTGGCAGGTTTTTGTGGCTGAGTCAACCTACGTTCCGGCGGCGAAAAAATGCTGCGCCGTAAAACTTCCAATGACGCAGGTGAGGGGAAAATCGGTCCCCATCCAGGTCTATTCCGTCCGGGGCGTCCTGTGCGAAGAAAGCATCCTGAAATTAAGCATCCCGGTCTTAATCGTAAATAATGAAGGAACCACTGCGGCGTCGGGAATACTTGTTAAATTTGACCTTGTCGACAAAAGCCTCGAACTGTATTGTTCTTCTTTGCCCCTGGTTTCGGATGACAAGCGGATTACTATAGAATTTGATTTGCCCGAATTGTCTAGTATGCCGCGCTTTTCAGCCTCTGTCCGAAGCATGGACGGTGCATGTCAAAACAAGTCATTTGTATCCCTTATACTTGATGATCTCTCTGAAGATGAAATCCGGGCGTTTCTGTGTCCGGGATCCTGCATCGAGTCCCATAAAACCTGGGAAGAGATGAAGAGACGTTAAAGAGACAATGGGTTTATTTTTTCAAAGCTCTAAGAAGCTCTAACTCACCCCACCTCACTTTGCTCGGTTTCCCCATCTTTGTTTTAAAAGCATACATTCTTAATGCCGCTGCGTTTCATTTTGTTACAGCACCTAACTCAATGTTCTTGAAAATAATAAAAAAAACGCCTTTTTCCCATTGGCACAGGTCTTGCGAACTAATAAGGCAAGAAAAAGAAAATCAACATCGGAGAACGGGGGAACCTATGGAAAAGAACATGGACAAGAAACACGTGGTGGATAAACGGTCTATAAAGCTTGAAGATGTTTTGAAAGCCGATTATATACCGTTTCTTTCGGGGCGTCCGGAACGGGAGACGGTGATAGGAAAGGAAGACTTGATGAATCTTGAAATAGTTCTTAACACGACCAAAACGGTTGAGGAATTTTTAACTAAAATTTAATTATGAAATAAACGATGAAGAGAGTTCATTTGATTATAAAAAACAAACAAACCAAATTAAAAACTTTTTAAAGGAGGATCGTATGTCCGCATTAATCAGGTACGAAACGCCAACGACAATCAGCGATATCGTTGAGTCGATATTTAACAACGGTTTTTTCAGCAGGTGGGACAGGGAATTGCCGGTGACCAGTTATCCGGATGTCGATATTATAGAAGATAAAGACGCGTTCCGGGTCAAGGCTGATATACCGGGAATGGACAAGAAAGACATCAAGGTGGAAGTCGAGAATGGTGTATTGTCAATAAGTGGTGAAAAAAAGGAAGAAAAGGTAGAGAAGGACAAAAACCACTATTATCACTTCGAACGCTCGTATGGATCATTTAACAGGACTTTTCGGCTTCCCGATAATGTAAGCACCGAGCACATCGATGCAAAGTACGCAAACGGCGTCCTGGAACTGGCGCTGAGGAAAAGCGAAGCGGCAAAACCCAGGGCAATCGAAGTAAAAGTAGAGTAGCATTTTAACATCGGAAGGGAAAACAAAGAGGCCGGCATGAAAATGCGGCCTCTTTGTTTTCACTCTTTCACGAACATTCCCGCAAGCCCATTTTCCGTGAAGAAGATTTTTTTAGAAGACAAAAGATATGTTTTTATCGAAAAAAGCGGTATTTCCTGCGCGTTGTCAATTCTGACCTGTTCCTTGTATTCATCGTTGAACCACATGGTCCCCAAACGCAATCGCTCGCTCGGGTCCGAGATAATGCTTTCCGGCGCCCAGCCGATGGCAATGCCATAATCCCTGCGGACAAGCGCTCTTTCATAGTCTTCACCGGAACTGCTTTTCATTACACACGAAAGGCCGGCATGGCTCAAGTCCGCCACAAGTTTTTCCGCGATGAGCGTCGAAACAGGGTCATCCTTGCGAAAGAGGATTGAAATCGGGGTTGTAGACGTCGGGGCGATCGAGAGCGAATTTTTTGCTGATGGAGCGGCCGGTGGGGAATTTCCAGCGGAAGAATCCTCAAATTCCACATATTTCAAAGACGATCCTTCGGCCTTGATATAATTATCGAGCATGTCTTTTTTGTCGATCATTCGATTGATGAAGCGCCTGATTTCAACCGAGGGCATTGCAAGCGACAAAAAGTATCTGTCTTCCGAGAAAACGGAGAGCTTTGATTTGTCGGGCGCCATGTGCCGCGCATAGTCAAGATCTTTTTGGAAAAAAATGGTCATCATGTCGTAACGGTGCAGCGAATAGGACAGAAACGGATTATTATCTATTCCCGATTTAATCTCGCATGCGTTCAGATACGGCTTTCCCAAAGGGTAGCCTGCATTCGGCGCACAAGCCAAAGCGTTATTCTTCTCGGATTTTATGAAGTACGGCCCCATTTTAAAGGCAAACGGGAACAGGCGCGGGGTACACAGGCGCTGCGCTGCGTACGGGTCCGATTGTGTCAATTGAAGAACAGTGGTTTTATCGTCCACAATCTGGAAACCCGTGATGACCGCCTCATTTCCGCTTATAAATTGCTCGACCCCATTTACATGGCGGAATAGGCACCTGGCTTCGGCGGGGTGTTTTTTTACGAAATCAGTCCATCCAGTGACCAGGTCGAAGACCGAAACCGGGCGTCCGGCCGCGTTCTGGATCGGTTGCGCCATGGAAAGCGAAATACCGTTATCCGCGACGTTTTGTATGGTGAGATACCCGGCGCATAGGGAGCTGTCTTTCCCGTTGCAGGATCTTGTATCAAAAGGGAAGGGGGAAAGCAATGGCCCGATGTCCTGATCGATAAATCCCCGTTGCATGTATACCTTAACGGTCCCGCCAAAGACCGGGGCAAGAGGTTCTGTTTTAACAGCGTCTGGGCTGCCACGCTGGATTGCCGTGGTATCTGCAATTAATGACGGGCCTGGAGCTGTTGCCGCTGGTTCGGGTTTTATTATTTGGATTTTAACGGCTTTATTTTTTGCGGAATCAGATGCCAATTCCGGAGGGAAGCCTTTCAAAAGGCGTTCAATTCCGGCGGCAAATTGTTGCCTCTTCAAAGAATCTTGAAACTCCACAATATAGCTGAGCGTGTCTTTTTTCTGCTTTTTAGTGATTGTTATGGATTTATGGGTTTGCTGTGGTGGGGGGCTTGTTGTAATGACAGGCTGTTTTACGACCTGTTTAGCACAGGAGATGAGCAGGAAAAGAGCAAAAACGCAACAGCAAAAATATTTTTTCATAACTGAACAATCAGGTTAGGTTAGCGTGCCAAAAAATATAACTTCAGCCATGAAAGCTGAAAGTATTTTTAATTGCAAAAACATTATGAGAGAGAACAAGAAACTTAAAAAGATAATCCGGCTCGTTATCAGAATCTTTTATATATTGGCTGCCATCGCGATCGTAGGCGGCTATCCCGCATATTTAATCGGAAGATCGGCTTTTTATTCCTATTTTGATTCCTGGGGCAACAAGCTCATAAGCCTTGAAAAACGAGGGCTTCTTTCGAAGAAATTCGGCGCTGCGTGGCAGGACATCCTTAAAGAAGAAGCCATGCAGCACGAGGTAAACAGGATCACTCAAAACGATACCGCATCCGGCAAATCGCAAAGCGCCCTTGTTGTGGAAGGAGTTCCAGTTAATGATTATCCGTCCCTGAGCATTGTCGCGCGTTTGAATACGATCCAGAATTACACAAACCAGATACTCATTACCGACCGGCGCGATAGCGCAATTGCCAGCATTAGGACCAATCATACTCGCGTAAAAATCAGCGAACTTCCGCAAACTTTTATAAAGTCGCTGGTTGCGGCCGAAGACCAGAATTTCTGGTCGAACACTCGGGGCATCGCGTTCAACAGTATCGTAAGGGCGGTCGGCGGAGGCATCATTCACGGCATTACCCATTTTTCTTCGTCAAAGCCGCGCGGAACATCGACCATAACCCAGCAGGTCGCGAAACTCTTTATTTCCCAGGTCGATGACGCTGGCCGCAGGCGGGTCAGTAACACGGTCGACCGCAAGCTGCGCGAAATGCGCCTCGCCGTTGCCTTGCGAAAACTCTATACGCCCGAGCAAATCCTTGAGGTCTATGTCAACCACTGCTTTACCAGCGACAACGGGTTGATCGGCTGTAAAGACATAGCGCGGGCTTTGTTCAACCGGGATTTAAGGGAATGCTCCGACGCGCAATGCGTCTACCTTGCCAGAATGGTCAAATGGGGAAGAAACACGAAAGACAAGATCGTGCTGCAATGCGAATCCGATATGTCGCGCATGGGCAAGGCCAACGGCTGGAACAGGACAAAACAACAGGCCGTGATCGAGGAAATAAAAAGGCTCACTTTCTATAAATTGAAGCGCATCCAGACTGAAAACGGTCTTCTTGTCGACTGCGCTAACGAGTTCTGGCGAGCAGTGCTTAAAAAGAACGGTGCTTCGGGACCTGAGCTGGAAGACATGGACATCATCAACCCCAATTCCCTCATACGTACCAAGGGTAATTGCACAATAAAATTGTCGATAGACCTTCCTTTGCAAAGGGAATTAGAGCGTTTGGTAAATGCGCGGGGATATGCCGCCGATTCAACGGAAGATATCAATGGAAAACCCACGCCCGTGATCAGGCAGTACTTCGCATACGCCATAATGGATTCAAAGACTGGCAACCTGCTGGCATATTATTCGAAAGACAAAATCGGTTCCCGGCTTGTCGGACTCCTCAGGAACAGGACGCCCAACGGATCGTCGACCGCCAAACCGATTTTTAACGCGCTCAATTTCGACCTCGGTGTTTTCCCGCCCTATGCCAAATGGAACGACAGCGTGGAAGTCAAGACTGATGTTCCCTGGAAGCGCAGCTTTCATGTTGAAAAGGGGAAAACGATCGGGGTGATTTTCGCGAACAGCGCCGTTAAGGGCAAAGGATACGAAGTGCACAATCACGAATCGAAATTCGAGGGGTGCCAGTATATTTTCGACCAGCTCGCGGCCTCAAACAACATTCTGAGCGTGGAAACGGTGTACCGCCTGAACCGGAAGCTTTTTAACGATGACGGGAGTATTTTCAAAGAGGCGTACCCATTGGCCCAATATTTCTACAGGCTGGGGGCGCTGGACAGGATCAGAAGCGTCTGTAAATACACCTCGGTCACCGGCGTGCGCGTGTATAAGGAAATGGCCCGGATTGTAGGCGCCGCCGTAGATTCGGTTGATGTTGGCAACGGCAGGTTTGCACCCATTTCCGACAGCATGTATTCGGTTGCGCTTGGAACCCTGGAACTGACCCTTTATGAACAGATGCATCTTTTCAACGTGCTCCATAATAATGACCTTATAGAAGATCCAGCCGACCATCCGTCGCTCATCATTGAAAATATCCTTCTCAATGGAGATACCGTCCAGATAAACGACACTATCAAGCGTTATCATCCATTTGCAAATTGCGCGAGTTTACGCCCGACGTATCTGGGAATGCATAAGCGGCTGGCCGGCCCGATTGACGGACTCGGCATGTATGATATAGCCGCAGCCGGCGACTCCTCAGGCGAAAACCGGGACGAGAACCTCATGCCGTTTTCAGGCGCTTCAAATTACGCGAAAAGCGGGACGACCGATGACGTGATACAATCATTTGAAATGGGTTCACGGGGCGCGAAAAAAACCAATTACGGGATGTGGAACGCGACAATCAGGATCGACCTTTCAAAATTATCGGGGGCGCAAACGCCGGACATCAGGGATATCACGATTTCGTGTATCGGAGAGTGCATCGAGCGGTATACCGGGCCCCGCGACGGGAAAACCCTGCATAAATTCGTAAGCACGAATCTTTTAAAGAAGGCGGGAGTTCCCTGCGTCAACGGGTTTTACGGTCAATATGAGTCCTATTTAAAACGAATCACGCCCGATAACATTAAGAACTGCCAGGACAACATTTCCGACGGCCCCAAGGAAAAAGGCATAGCCGGGTTCTTTTCGTCGATTTTCTCGATTTTCAAGAAAAAAGATAAATAGGCGTTTGATTTACTTAATTCCAAACAATGTAAATACATTTTTCCTTAAAGCGTCCGCGACATCGACCGCATTTATTTTTTTTATTTCCGCCACTTTTTTTCCAACCAACCCGACCCAGGCCGGTTCATTGATTTTTCCCCGGTGTGGAACGGGCGCCAGATACGGGCTGTCGGTTTCAATAAGCATTTGGGAAAGCGGAGCGTACCTGACGCATTCGACAAGCGGTGAATTTTTAAACGTAATTATCCCCGAAAACGACACGAAATATCCTGCGTCAAGAATTTTCCCGAGGGCCGATATATCTCCTGTAAAGCAATGGAACATGGCTTTTTTCACGCCGGCAGTGTGGCACATTTCGCGGGCCTTTATTTCGTAACCTCTGGAATGGATGATTATTGGAAGGTCACGGCCAACGGCGACGTGCAATTGCGCTTCAAAAAGTTCAATTTGAGAGGTTATGTTCGGGTAGGTCGGGTTGGTTGAATCGATCCCGGTTTCGCCAATGGCGACCACGGCAGGGTCTTTTAATATCGATTCAAGCGAAGCTTGCCAGTCCTCGGGCAGGTTTTCCGCGTCAAAAGGGGAGATGCCCACGGCGGCGCTTAACAGGGAGTGTTCCGCACATTGCCGCAGGACTTGTCTGCTTGTATCAATCGACGTTCCGGTATCAAGGATGTGGTCGACCCCGGCTTTATGGGCCTTTGTTATTGCAACTGCCAAATCCGGTCCGTCAAGATTATAAAGGTGGGCGTGAGCGTCGATCCACATGGGGCGATCAAGTCCGGTTTTTAAAGACGCTTTCCCATTTTGCAAGGGTCCACATTTCCGGGTTCGGGCCGGGCCTGCTTAGCTTGAAGACCGCCACATCGGTTGCATTTATGGCGAGGGATTTGTTATTAAACGTGTATCGCAGCAAAGCATTGTTGCCGACATGGACGTTGAAACTGTCGCGAGCCGTGAATTTTTTCGATTGATTGGCATACAGATATCTTTTCCACGATTGACCGTCGGAGAATATCTGTATCCACACGGAGTCTTTAATGGCTCTGATTTCCATGGAAAGCTGCTTGATGGTGTCTAAAACGGCTATTTGTTTTTTATCGGCCACCGCCCCCGCGGCGGGAGCATTTGCCGGGGTCGCGGAGAGCGCCGCCGCGGGCGCGGTTTCATGATGGGGGATGAGCGCGCCGATAAGACTGTCCTCCGCTGAGTCGGCGCTAGTGGCGCTTCGTGCATCACCTTCGGAGCGCTGTTTTTTGCCGGTTTGTTTATCGGCTATCTGCTCAGTTGAATCGGGAGAAATCCATCCGAATCTTTTTGCGATAAAACTGAATCCTGCCAAGACGACGATAATGGCGATAATAATGACCCACGGCCTGTTTGAACGCTTATTTTCAACCAGGGATATTGTCAATTTGGCGTCTTTGTCCTTTTTGTAAGCCTCCGGAGGAATGCCGCGTTCATCATAAAAACGTTTTAATATTTCTTCCGGATCCAACAGCAAGTATTTTGCAATCGAGCGAAAATAAACACGGACGTATGGGTCGGCCGGAAGTCCGCTGTAATCATTGGCCTCCAATGCCTTAATGTATTTAACATTAAGTTTCAAATCCTTGGCAATCGTTTCAAGCGCTATACGCCTCGTAATCCGTTCTTTGCGGAGAATGTCCCCCACCCGGTCCCCGGTTGGTTCCACTTTTCCTTGCAAATCCATTTCGGTATTTTCAGGCATTATCCGGTTCCTTTCGGGTCATATAGGCGTTGAACAGGGAAATAGTTTTATATATCGGCAGACCCACAACATTATAATAGCACCCTTCAATTTTTCTCACGAAAGCGAGTGCGCTTCCTTGTATCCCGTATGCGCCTGCTTTATCATGATATTCCTGAGCGTCAATATACGCGGCAATTTCATGGTCAGGAATATTGCGAAAAAAGACGATAGTCTCCTCAATGGCACTTTGAGCAAAACCTGTTTCCTCACAGACTAAAGCCACTCCCGTGAACACCGAATGCGATTTTCCGGACAGGCCTCTGAGCATATCGAATGCCTGTGCCCCGGTTTTCGGCTTTCCAAGGATCTTATTTTCGCAAACAAC
>Ga0182027_10005415_pt1 | contig 19413 bp, 17 predicted proteins | sample 712E1DmetaG_FD_121300 | JGI IMG/M metagenome (GOLD analysis project Ga0182027, IMG submission 121300) | Permafrost microbial communities from Stordalen Mire, Sweden - 712E1D metaG (Illumina Assembly) | ecosystem: Environmental > Terrestrial > Soil > Wetlands > Permafrost | place: Sweden...
TAGCTTCCGGACAAACATCGGTTATAAGCAATATTCCCAAGGGTAGTTATACTTATTCTACTACGTATAATATACCTGCCGGAGCATCTGGCTCAGCTACGGAGGGAAATATGACAGGTACGCTTATTGTGAACGCAGGGACAAAGATTCTAATACTTTATTCCAGCACACTTTTAGGCGGAACATATACAATCTCTGTTAGTATTTCGGATAGCGACAATCAAACTCAAACTACAAGTCCGAACATCGCTTTGCCGGGTCAAACTGAACGGAAAACAAACCTAAATCTTACCGGGCCATAAAATAATTTTTAGGTTTTTGATAGCAGCCTTGTTATCAAATTTTCATGCATAAATTAAACCGGTTTACTTAATATTTCATTGAGTTTAGCATGTAATTTTTGTAATTTTATAGTCTTCAATAGGAGTTTATTCAAATGGAATTTAAAATCAATAGTAAGGTTCTGGAAAAGTTGCTTGCGAAGATAATCCCGGCAGTACCATCCCGCACACCAATGCCAATACTCGAGAACTTTCTTTTTGATATTAAGGATGGATTGTTAAATGTTTGTGCGACAGATCTTGAAATAGCATTAAGATCGTCGATTAATGTTGCGGCTGATGAAAATCTGAAAATGATAGTGTCTGCAAGACTGCTTTATGATATAATTCGTTCGCTGGATGATACACAAATACATTTTGAAACAGAAGCTAATTTAAAATTGAAACTGACCACGGAAAACGGGGTCTATAATTTAAGTTATGCATTGCCGGAAGATTTTCCCGCTATTCCTGCCGTCGCCGAAGACAGTCAGGTTACTTTTAGCGGGAACGACTTGAAAAAAGCCATTGACCTGACATCCTTTGCAATGAGTAAAGAAGATATGAGGCCCGCTATGACCGGAATGCTGCTTGAATTTTCAGAAGAAGGACTTCGATTTGTTGCAACAGATGGTCATCGTTTAGTAAAATATATTAACAAAAATATAAAAACAGAGCTTGAAGAACAGTATGTTCTTCCGGAACGGGCAATCTCCGTGTTGACAAAACTGCTCGGAGAAACTGATGTAAAGCTTTGTTTGAGCAAAACGAATATTTCTTTTCAGATGGGAAGTTTAGAATTTATTTCCAGGCTTATTGGAGAAAAATACCCGGCTTACAACAGCGTGATACCTATGGAAAATGAGAATTTATTAAAGATTAAAACAGCGGATTTACTTTCAACAATAAAAAGGATGGGATTGTTTTCCGCATCCGGTACAAAGCAAGTAAAGTTTTCATTAATTAAGAATTCATTGGAAGTTTCCGCCGAAGATATTGATCATGGCTCCAACGCAAAGGAGAAAGTTAGCTGCGAATATTTAGGCGAGCCGATGGATATTGGTTTTAACACTGCTTACGTTAACGATGTCTTATCGCATATAGAAGGAGCAGATATTATTTTTAAACTTCATTCTCCGACTAAAGCATGTATTATAGAGCCGACAGTTATGAAAGAAAATGAAGATTTAATGATGCTTTTGATGCCGGTTCGATTAAATAATTAGTATGATATTGTCTTCTATTTATTTAAAAAATTTCAGAAATTATAAAGACATACAGTTGAATTTTTCCGATCAACTGAATTACATTATTGGTGGAAACGGTCAGGGTAAAACATCAATTTTAGAAGCTATTTATTATTTGTGTACAACCAAAAGTAGTATCGCTAAGCTTGATAACGAATCTGTCAGGTTTCGGGAAAATGAGTTTGAAATTACGGGTAACTTTAGAGAATTAACAGAAAGCGCCACAAGACTATTCTATTCGTTGAAAGAAAATAAAAAGTATTGTTTCCTAAACGGGAAACAAATATCAAGATCTGCAGATATTATAGGTAAATTCCCGGTAGTATTGTTAGCTCCAGCCGATCATGCCATTACACAGGGTCCGCCGGTTGAAAGAAGAAAATTTATTGACTCCATAATCTCGCAGGCGAGTGAAACATTTTTGAATTTTCTATTGGATTATAATAAAACACTTCGCCAGAGATCTTCCCTCCTGTACCGTATTAAAGAGGAAAGAAGGAAAGAACTTTTTGATGAATTAGATGCCTGGACATCAAAGCTTATTTATGCCGGTACGGAAATAATTAAACATAGAATAAAATTTATTGCTGAGTTTAATATTTATATTAAAGATTCTTATGAAAGAATAATGGGTAATGTTGAGCTTCCTGAGATAAAATACTCCTATCTGGATGAAAGTGTCGATGATAAAATAGAAGCGCTATTTAAAAAACAAATTGATGCAAAAAGAGAGGATGAGTTAAGAAGGGCAGCTAACCTGTGCGGGCCTCATAGGGATGATTTTGTTTTCTTGATAAATGATATGAATCTAAAAAGCTTTGGTTCACAAGGTCAACACAAAACATTCCAAACAGCTCTCCGTTTTGCACAGTTTTTTTATCTGAAAGAGAAAACCGGGAAAATACCTGTTTTTCTCCTCGACGATGTCTTTGGGGAACTTGATAAGGATCGCTCACAAAAGATAAGTGAATGTCTGAAAAATGTTGGACAGGTATTTATCACATTAACAGATTTTACAAACGTTTCATTCTTAAAACGCGAACAGACAGATTCCCTTATATACATAAACAACGGGGAAGCCGTTTATGCATAACAGATTTATGAGCTTATCGGAAATTTTCAATACTGATCCAGCGCTTGCAAGAGTAAGAAAAATTGTAAATGAGTCGGATGTTACTATAGAATTTAATAAAATATTTCCCGATCTGGAAAAAGTTGCCGAGGCTGTAAAAGTAGAAAAAATGACGCTCATTCTTCGGGTTGAAAATGCAGCTTGGCGGAATGAATTAAAGTTCAAAGAAAACTTAATTGTGGAAAAAATAAATAGTTATTTTAAAGATACACGCGTAAATAGGGTAAGGTTTATTTCTTAAGTGGTGTTTGTTGATATGAAAACAATGGATTAATAATAAGTAAAATGGAAATTTTATATGCCTATTGATAAAAATGAAAATGAATATAGTGCGAAGAATATAAATGTTCTTAAAGGACTTGATGCCGTAAGAAAAAGACCCGCTATGTATATTGGCGATGTCGGTACGCGGGGACTTCATCATTTAGTTAATGAAGTTGTTGATAACAGCATCGATGAGGCTTTGGTGGGTTATGCGGATACTATTACAATTTTTATAAATAAAGACGAATCCCTTACGGTTGAAGATAACGGCCGCGGAATACCCGTTGATATGCATCCGGAAGAAAAAAAATCTGCCCTGGAAGTTGTAATGACTGTTCTTCATGCCGGCGGCAAATTTGACAAAAATTCTTACAAGGTCTCCGGAGGACTCCATGGGGTTGGCGTATCGGTTGTTAACGCTTTATCAGAATGGCTTAAAGTCGAAGTAAAAAGAAATGGTAACGTTTATTTTCAAGAATATAGAAGAGGAGTCCCTGTTAAGCCCGTTAAGGAAATCGGAAAAGCTAAAAAAAATGAAACCGGCACAAAAACTACTTTTTTACCTGACAGCGAGATTTTTAAGGCTTTCAAATTTAAATTTGATACCGTTGCCGAAAGAATGAGAGAACTTGCTTATTTAAATAAAACCGTTACTATTAGTATTAAAGATGAAAGAAACGGCGGCGAGGAAGTAGTTTTCCATTTTAAAGGCGGCTTAATTGAATTCGTAAAATATCTTGACGAAACAAGAGAGCCGATTCATAAGACAGTTTATATTGAGGGCGAAAGAGATAATACTCCCATTGAATTAGCCTTTCAGTATAGCGATACGTATAATGAAAATATATTCTCTTATGTTAATAATATAAACACTCACGAGGGCGGTACTCACCTCGTTGGTTTTAAAACGGCTCTTACAAGAACCTTTAATAATTATGCAAGCAAAAATGGTTTAATTAAAGAAGGCAAAATTACATTAACAGGCGATGATTTTAGAGAAGGATTGACAGCTGTATTATCTGTCAAGGTTGCAGAGCCGCAGTTTGAAGGACAAACCAAAACCAAGCTTGGCAACAGCGAAACAAAATCGGCTGTGGAAATGCTGGTTGGTGAAAAACTTGCAGAATATTTAGAAGAAAACCCGGGCATCGGGAAAAAAATTATCGAGAAATGTATGCGCGCTGCCGAAGCAAGAGAGGCTGCCAGAAGAGCTCGTGACCTTTCCAGAAGAAAGGGCGCCCTTGATAATATGAATCTACCGGGTAAGCTCGCAGATTGTTCTATTACAGACCCGGAACATTGTGAGATGTATATTGTTGAGGGAGACTCGGCTGGTGGTTCTGCTAAACAGGGCCGCGATAGAAGATTCCAGGCAATTCTTCCGCTTAGAGGTAAGATTTTAAATGTTGAAAAAGCAAAGCTTAATAAAATACTTGAGAATAATGAAATAAAAGCTATGATATCGGCAATCGGTGCGGGTTTGGGGGCTGATTTTGACGCTAGTAAATCACGTTATGGTAAAATTATTTTAATGACTGATGCCGATGTGGATGGTAGTCATATCAGGACTCTGCTTTTAACCTTCTTTTACCGTCATATGCAAGAACTTATATATCAGGGTAAGGTTTATATAGCACAACCGCCGCTTTATAAAATTAAAAAGGGTAAAGAAGAATTCTATGCTTTTGATGACACCGAAAGAGATGAAGTATTAAAGAGGCTAAAAGTTAATGGGAAAGTGGTTGAAGAGCATGTGGAGGAGGGTGAAGAAACTCATGCCAAAGGCGTAACTATTTCAAGATACAAAGGTCTTGGAGAAATGAACCCGGAGCAGCTCTGGGATACTACAATGAACCCGGAAACAAGAACTGTACTTCAGATTACTCTTGAAAGCGCTGCTGCTGCTGATAAAATCTTTGAAACCCTTATGGGCGATGCAGTTGAACCGCGTCGTGAGTTTATTGAAAAAAATGCTAAGTATGTTAGAAATCTTGATATATAACTCATGTTACGCAAAATTTTATAATTGTTTAACCACGACCTTTGGTAAAGCCATCACTTTATCATATGTCGTGATTATAAATCCGTTTATTCTGCGTAAGGTGACTTAATTAAAAACATTTTTTTATTAATAAAAATAAAGTTTTATGGCAACAATTTTTGAAAAAATAGTACCGGTTTCCCTTGAAGAAGAAATGAAATCATCATACATCGATTATTCGATGTCGGTAATTGTTTCTCGTGCATTGCCGGATGTAAGGGATGGATTAAAACCCGTTCACCGCAGAGTTCTTTTTGGGATGCATGAACTTGGTGTGGGATTCAATAAGTCTTATAAAAAATCCGCAAGAATAGTGGGTGAAGTGCTTGGTAAGTATCACCCTCATGGAGATACTGCTGTTTATGATTCAATGGTAAGAATGGTGCAGGAGTTTTCTCTCCGCTATCCCCTGGTAGATGGGCAGGGAAATTTTGGATCTGTTGACGGTGATTCTCCTGCAGCAATGCGTTATACGGAAGCGCGCCTTGATAGAATTGCAGATGAGATGCTCCGGGATCTGGACAAAAACACAGTCGATTTTACGCCTAATTTCGACGACTCTCTTCAAGAGCCGACAGTTCTTCCTTCATATCTTCCTAATTTACTTGTGAACGGCTCAAGCGGAATAGCTGTTGGAATGGCAACAAACATTCCACCGCATAACCTTAATGAAATTATTGACGGTTTGATTGCATTAATCAAGAATCCGGAAATCACTTCGGAAAAATTAATGAAATACGTAACCGCACCCGATTTCCCAACAGCCGGTATTATCTATGGTTACGAAGGAGTGAAAGAAGCTTATCTAACCGGCAGGGGGCGAATAATTATCCGCGCAAAAGCTAACGTAGAAACTCTCAAGAACAATAGAGAGAATATTATTATTACGGAACTTCCGTACCAGGTTAATAAAGCAAACTTAATTGAAAAAATGGCTGAACTTGTTCGTGAAGGGAAACTATCTGATTTGTCAAATATTAGAGATGAATCGGACCGCGACGGAATGAGAGTTGTAATTGAACTTAAGCGCGATGCCCAGCCGTCCGTTGTTTTGAACCAATTGTATAAACATACTCAAATGCAGACAACTTTTGGTGTAATAATGCTCGCTCTGGTCAACGGTGCGCCTAAGGTCCTTACTTTGAAGGAAATGATGCAGCATTTTATTAAGCATCGTATGGATGTTCTCATAAGAAGAACAAAATATGATCTTGACACTGCTGATAGGCGGGCACATATTTTAGAAGGGTATATAATTGCACTCGATAATATTGATGCAGTAATAGAGACTATTAAAAAATCTAAGGATGTTGAAACTGCAAAGAATAACTTGATGAAAAAATTCAAGTTATCTGAGATACAGGCAAAGGCAATCCTTGATATGCGTCTTCAGCGCCTTACAGGGCTTGAAAGAAAAAAGATTGAGGACGAATATCGGGAAATAATTAAGCTTATTGAAAAATTAAAAAGTATTCTTGCAAGCGAAGAAAAGAGATATCTGATTATTAAAGATGAGCTATTGGCCCTTAAAGAGAGATATGGCGACGCAAGAAGAACGGAAATTATATATGACCATGAAGAGTTTTCGCTTGAAGATATTATTGCTGAAGAAGATGTTGTTGTCACAATATCGCATAAGGGATTTATTAAAAGATTTCCCGTCAGCGGTTACAGAAAACAAGGCAGGGGCGGCAAGGGCGTTACTGGTGCCGGTACAAAAGATGATGATTTTATTGAACATATGTTTATTGCTTCCACTCATCATTATATCTTGTTCTTTACGGATAAGGGAAAGGTTTATTGGCTTAAAGTGTTCGAAATTCCCGAAGGCGGCAGAGCAACTCGCGGTCGTTCGATTATAAATCTTATAGAAAAAGAACAGGATGAAGAAATTGCCGCTTTTGTTTCCGTAAAGGAATTTAATGACGACAATTATTTAATAATGGCAACAGAAAAAGGAACTATAAAGAAAACAGTTTTATCTGCTTATGGTAATGTTAGAAAAGGCGGAATAAACGCTATTAACGTTGTTAAAGGCGACAGGCTTATTTCTGTTAAACTATCTGACGGTAATAACGATGTTGTCCTTGGTACACGGAACGGTTTTGCCATTCGCTTTAATGAAAAAGATGTTAGGGATATGGGCAGGACCGCTACGGGCGTTAGGGGAATTAAACTCGTTAAAAATGATATTGTTGTAGGTCTTCTTGTAATTAAAAGAAACGATAATATTCTGGTTGTTACCGAGAACGGTTTTGGTAAACGGTCGGATATAAATGATTACAGGATTACTCATCGCGGAGGCAGAGGAGTTATTACTGTTAAAACAACCGATAAGGTCGGTAAAATGATTGCCATGATGGAGGTTGTTGATGGTGATGAATTTGTCATTATTTCTTCTAAGGGCATGGTTATCAGGCAAAGTATAAAAGCGATCAGGGTAATGGGTAGAAATACTCAGGGTGTCAGAGTAATCAGGCTTAATGAGGGCGATAAAATTGCTGACATTGCCAAGGTCGTTCCGGAAGAAGAAGGCGAAAATATTGAAAACACCGACACCCTGATTGAATAATACCCTTTTCAAAATATATACGCGGGAATTATTTTTTTAGGTTACATGTTAATAATCATAACACCGGAGCTTGGATTGTCTCTTATTCCCGTAAGGTATAATTCTACTCCGGAAATTACGATAATTAACTGAAGTTACGTAGTTATTACAAATTTTATTAAATAGCCCCTGCGTAACATGAGTTACAGTCAGATATTTAAATTATTTTCGTTCGAAAAATTATATTCAAAAAAAATAAAATTAAATGACAAATAATAAACGGCCCGCATGGGATGAGTATTTTTTAAAGCTTGCTATGCTCGCATCAGAAAGATCAACCTGTCCAAGAATGCATTGCGGGTGTGTCTTTGTAAAAGATAGATTTGTCCTCGCAACCGGTTATAACGGCTCCCTTCCGGGGCATCCGCATTGTGAAGATGTTGGATGTCTGGTTGTAGATAATCATTGTGTTAGAACTAACCATGCAGAAATAAACGCATTAACTCAGGCTGCCGTTCACGGTGTTAATATCAAAGGCGCTACGGCATATATAACGAATATGTCCTGTACAACATGTGCAAAAGCTTTAATTGCTGCCGGAATAAAACGTGTTGTCGTATTCTCAGATTTTCACGACACTCTTGCAACTCAATTTTATACGCAATCCGGAGTAGAAATAGCGAAGCTTGATATACCAGGCAGAACTATTAACTATGATATTGAAAAATATGCCTCTGCCAGAAAAACTGAAAATTCTAAGTAATAAATTAATCAGTATTAAGAAAAATTTCTAAATGAAGCATAAATTGCTCCGATTTTGGAAACCTCTTTTGGCAGTCGTTTTTTGGGGAATATCTTTTATTGCTACTAAAATAGCTTTGAATGAGCTCAGCCCTGAAACCATTATATTGCTTAGACTTCTTCTTGCAATAATATTTTTGCTCCTCATAGCTGTATATACTAAAAGGGATTTCTCTGTTAGTTTAAAAAATTATTTAGGAATATTTATTCTTGCTATAGTTGCGGTTTTTCATCTTTGGATACAAATTACCGGACTAAAATTTACTTCCGCTTCAAATACAGGTTGGATTATTGGAGTAACACCTGTTTTTATGGCAATTCTCGGATTTGTTATCTTTAAAGAAAAAATAACTTTCATTAAAGCCGTTGGGATAACAGTTGCATTTATTGGGCTTTTGTTATTAATGAGTAGGGGAAATATTTTAAGTATTGGATTTATATCTCATAAAGGTGATTCCCTTGTACTTGCAAGCGCATTCACATGGAGTATTTATTCTATAATAAACAAAAAAATCTCCCTAAGTTATTCTCCTTTTATGACTATTTTATTCCTTTTTCTTATGATGACCGTAATCATCATCCCTTTTACCTTAAATAGAGAAACAATCAATTCAGTGATGCATCTTTCAACCAAAGGATGGCTGGCAATTCTTTTTCTTGGCATTTTCTGTTCCGGTATTGCTTATGTTTTGTGGGCGCAGGCGCTTAAGGAACTTGAAGCTGCTAAAGCCGGAGTATTTTTATATTTTGAGCCGTTTGTAACGGTTTTTGCAGCCTGGCTTTTATTGCATGAAGTAATTAGTTTTATAACAATCCTTAGTGGAATAATTATTACTTCCGGTGTAATCCTTGTAAATAAGAAAAAATTCTAATTCCAAGGGACGGATACCGGGAATTATAAGTATCTTTATTTTTATGTATCATGAGTTATTTATTTAGTTCCGGTCATTATCGCTATCTGCGATATTTTTGATTTCAGTGCCAAACAATAACATGACTCTTTGAGAGAAGTTAATTAGAAACTTCATCAGGTTTTCCGGCGAATCAAATTTATTTTGAATAACAAGTCTCATCTTATCTTTTTGCTGATCAAATATTATGGAATTATGATATTCATTCATTATAAATTTCATTAGCTCAAGAAATTTGCCGTTGTAGTAATCTTCTTTCTGTCCTTTGGGTAAAATTACAAGAGTATGTTTCTTTTGAATTATAATTTTTTCAAACATTGCATGGGAAGCATAAAGTTTAAGAGTAGCCGCTGCAATTAAGCGTTCTACAACTACCGGCAATGGACCAAAGCGGTCATTCATTTCTTCTTTCAGTTCTTCCAATTCTGAAATATTTTTAATGGAATACAGAGCTGTATAAAAATTTAACCGGTCCATTTGTTCCGGCATATAAGCCGGCGGAATTCCAATTTCAAAATATGTGTCGATTGTGGGTTCCGTTCTTTCTTCCGGTTTTGGCAAGTCTTTAAATACTTCTTTAAACTCTTTATACTTTAGTTCTTCAACGGCTTCATTTATAAGCTTTACATAAAGATCAAAACCGACTTCATTTATAAAACCGGATTGTTCGGTGCCGAGTAAATTACCCGCTCCGCGGATTTCAAGATCACGCATCGATATATTAAACCCTGCTCCAATATCTGTGAACTCTTCAATAGCCTGTAATCTTCTTAAAGCTTTTTTGCTTATTCCGTTAAGAGAAGGAACTATAAAGAAAGCATGCGCCTGACGGTTGGATCTCCCTACCCGTCCGCGCAATTGATGAAGTTCCGCAAGACCGAATCGATCAGCCCGGTTTACAATGATAGTATTTACATTTGGAATATCGATTCCCGATTCAATGATTTTTGTAGAAATAAGAACATCATATTTCCGGTTAAGAAATCCGTGAATAACACTTTCAAGTTGTGAAGGCTTCATTTGACCATGAGCAATTGCAATTTTTACATCCGGAAGATTCCTTTGAATGTATCCGGCAAGCTTATCTATTGATTGAATTCTATCATGTACAATGTATACCTGTCCGTTTCGTTTTAGTTCGTTCAGAATCCATTCTTTTATTTTAAAGATATCAAATACCGATACCTGAGTGTATATTGATTGCCTGTTAGGAGGAGGAGTTGAAATTATTGATAAATCTCTTGCTCCTAATAAAGATAGGTTTAATGTTCGCGGTATTGGTGTTGCCGTCAGGGTCAGGGTATCAACATTTAATTTTAATGAGCGTAACTTTTCTTTTGCCATTACACCGAAACGATGCTCTTCATCAATTATAAGCAAACCAAGATCTTTAAATTTAACATCCTTGGAAAGTATCCTGTGCGTGCCTATAACAACGTCTATTTTACCCAGGCTTAATTCATTTAAAATTTCAATTTGTTGTTTTTTTGTCTGGAATCTTGAAAGAGCAGCTATCTTTACCGGGAATTGCATAAGCCTGTCCGAAAAGGTATTGAAATGCTGTTCGGCTAATATAGTTGTAGGTACAAGGATCGCCGTCTGTTTACCTTCCTGGGCGGCTTTAAATGCAGCCCTCACTGCTATTTCAGTCTTGCCGAATCCTACATCGCCGCAGACCAGTCTATCCATAGGATTTTCGGCTTCCATATCTTTTTTTACTTCTTCGGTTACTTTTTCCTGATCCGGCGTATCTTCATAAAAGAATGAAGCTTCCAGCTCTTTTTGCCAAACCGTATCCGGATTAAATTGATAACCTTTAGTTGCTTTGCGTTTAGCATATAACTCGATTAAGTCACGGGCTGCTTCTTTAATTTTCTTCTTCGTCCGCTGTTTTATATTAGCCCAATCAGCGGTGCCAAGAGTAGAAAGTGTTGGAGTGAGATTTTCATTGGAAGAATATTTTTTAACTAATGTCAAATAATTGAGATTTACATAAACAATGCTTCCTGCATCGAAGATGATTTTCATCGATTCCTGGTTTATATCGCCAATTTTTATGGTTTCGAGTCCTGCATATTTACCGATTCCAAAATCTTCATGAACGACAAAATCCCCTCTTTTAATTGAAGCAAAAGTTTTTGCTTTGGATTTTTTATATTTCTTGTTTGTTGAAACTTTTGTCCTATAAGGTTTATTAAAAATTTGATAATCGGTCAGTAAAAGTATTTTTTCATTTCTATTAATGAATCCTTTTTTGATGGCAAATGTTTCAATTTTAACTTTATCCGATTCAATAAGATTAGCAAATGCTGACTTATCAAGGGGGATATCTGCCGGTCCGGATGGAAGGGATTCTCCTAAGTCAATTAGCAGATCTTTCAATCTTGATGATTGAAGCTCGTTTTCTGCCGTAATTGTTATACTAAAACCTTGTTCCGCATATTCTTTAAGAGTGGAAAAAAGTATACCATAATTAGAATTAATAGTTGGCGCTTCTGAAAATCCCAGCTCAATTCTATTACCCGATGAAGCAAGTTCTTCTTCTATAATCCAGCGTGTATTTTCTTTTGTAGTGTAATCAAAACTATCCGGCTCTATAACTTGTGAATCCTTTGCCCGCTCAATAAAATTTTCCGGAAAATCAACATCAAAAATTTTATTATTTACTATTGGGGTTATTTCTTTTTCATCACTAAAATCAGTGAAAAGATTTATTTTTTTATCTGTTAAATTATTGAGCGCATAAGATGAGGCAATAATAATGGGATTATTCAAATAGTTAAAAATATCTGTTAATTCCTGAGGTGTATTACCATTGGATGATAATGCCCCGGCTAAAGTTACTGTTTCTGTAGTTTCAATCGATCTTTGGCTATCCGGATCAAAATATCTGATAGATTCAAGAAAATCGCCGTCATATTCAAGACGGGCAGGATTACTTTCGCTGTAGGACCAAAAGTCGATAATCGCACCCCGCTGAGAGTAATAGCCCGGAGCTTCAACGAACTTATCTTTCTGATAGTTCAAAAGATTCAAATATTCAATAAGATCATTATAGGTAAGTTTTCCCCCTGCCTGAATCTTTGTTGTCTCCTGTTCAACATGTTCTTTCAACGGCAATTGACAGTTTAACAATTCATAGGTGGCAACAAGAATAAATTTTTCTTTTTTCGAAATTTCAGTGAGTTTTTCCTGAATTGTATCCGGTTTCAGTTCAGTCAATAAAACAGAATTTTCCGATACATCCAGAACATCCAGCTCGACAAGAAATTCTGCGGCGCTTTGAACATCAGGGAACAAAACAATTATTTGATTTTCCGATTTCAATAAACTTTTTGCAAAGATGCTCTTAACCGAGCCAAATAAAGGCGAGATATTTGTTATCCTACCCTTTTTTATAATATTCTGCAGGGCGGTTAAACTATGGCTTCCGGCAATAGAATTTTCAATATTCATAGGACAAAATTAATCAAAATGAAGCTTCCAAAATACCCAAATGAATTTATAATAATGATGAGTAAGTCGATTGCTGAGACAAAGCAATATAAGAAAAAATTATGATGAAGAAATATTTCAACAAATAAAACTGTTAAGTTAATTTAGGATAGTCAATTATAAATTCCCGTCAATTGCTTTACGAACGAAGCCGTCTGCTTTAATTAATCTTTGCTTAGCTTCATCGGCATCAACATTTGCTTTGATCATAACGAGAGCGGTTTTTACATGGCCGTCTGCTTTCTCTAAAAATTCAGAGGCTGCATCATAAGAAATATCGGTTATTGTCATAATAATTTTTTTTGATCTTTCGATAAGTTTTTTATTTGTCATTTGCAGATCAATCATCATATTCTCATAAACCTTGCCCAGCCTGATCATTGAGGCGGTGGTCAGCATGTTAAGAACTAATTTTTGTGCTGTGCCGCTCTTCATTCTTGTTGATCCCATTATTACTTCCGGGCCCGCATAAGGGCAAATTGCAACATCAACTTCTTTTATATTGAAATCATTCCTGGGATTGCAGGTAACAAACAGCGTTTTGGCTCCAAGTCCTTTTGCTTTTTTTATTGCTCCGATTACATAAGGAGTTCTCCTGCTTGCTGCTATGCCGCAAACAACATCTTTACTTGTAATATTGGCGCTTAAAACATCCTTGGCGCCGTTTTCTTCGCGGTCTTCAGCGCCTTCCTGAGCTTTAAACATGGCTGCTTTTCCACCAGCTATAAACCCGCTTATTAAATCATCAGGGGTTCCAAAAGTTGGTGGGCATTCTGCAGCATCAATTACGCCCAGTCTGCCGCTTGTGCCGGCGCCAAAATAAATTAATCTTCCGCCATTCTTTAACGCACTTACAATAATTTCAACAGCTTTCTCAATGAACGGTAGTTCTTTTTCTACGGCAAGAGGAACAATCTTATCTTCATCATTAATAATTTTAAGTATTTCAGCAGTTGATCTGACATCAATATCCATCGATTTGGGGTTTCGCTGCTCGGTAGAAAGTCCGCTAATTTCATCAAATAAAGTTTTAGTATCCGGGTGCAATGACATTAGTTTTTATTAGTAAAATTTTAATGCAAATTGACATTTCAAATATATTGATAACTCACGTTATGCAAAACATATTTAATAACTCCGAGGTTTGGCTTCAACCTCGGTTTAGTTGTCCTCTCCCACCGGTTCCGAATCCCGGGATGACATAGTAACGGACAGGTGCCGGATAATACTGATTTCTTTCCGGTTGAGGGATAATAGATCCCGCGTTATTATTAATCCCGAAAATCGGTATTTGCCCTTTCATCATCCTCATCAATATCAATAGCCGGAACAACAAAAACCATAGGCAAATTATTATAATTAAAATTATCTTCTGCTTGTTCTTTGAACATACCAAGATGTTTTCCAATATTAACCACGCAGGCTCTTTTATCAACAAGTTTTATATTAATACCATACTTTGTTTCCTTTAACGATTTAATTGCCGCTGTTTTCTCCACCGGCATTTCCCTCAGGTCTTTTAACTGGATTTTATTTGCTTGGGGATCAAAATCAAAAAAATCAGTTATATTAACATCACTGAAGTTTTTTAATTTAGTCAGCACCCAATTTTCATCTAATCCCAGCTTATCTATAACCGGTTTTTCCAATTCATTTAGAAATTCAACAATGTGCGGTTTTTTAAAGTTTTTGTATGCTGCATCTTTTGCAGATTTTATTGAATACCCGGCTGAAATTGCTGCTACTGTTCGATTATGTCCGTTTTGAGCATAATTACGGCAGAACATTTCTTGTTTTTTTGTAAGTCCTGCTTTTTTCTGTGAATCTATAAACATATTCTTTCCTTTCTGTTTAATGAAAGAAAAAATATATAATTCGATTGTAAAAAAAACCTGTTTTTTTTGCCAGACAAATTTGTATTGTATAGGTCAGCTTGCCAGGAGCCAAAAGTATCTACAATGAGATACGTTTCCTTTTTTGATGAAAATTTCCTAAGTTTTACCAAGCATCCATAATGCTTTTTCATATAACTGTTCCATTTACCTTTTAAGACTAATAGTCTTTGAAGTCTTTCGTGTGAGACATATGGATTTTCCTGTTCTGTAAACAGGTAATAATAATGAATTCGAAGATTTAATTTTGGAATTTTAAAATGAAACAATTTGAAGATGTAATTCTAATAATGGAAAAAAATGGTGGTTATTCTACTCTTGGAAAATTATATAAGGAAGTTGATGTAAGTAATTGGAAAACAAAAACTCCGTTCGCTAGCATAAGGCGAATTGTTCAAGATGATAAATATTTCTTTAAAATTAGACCGGGCCTTTGGGCATTAAAATCACATAAAGAAAAAGTCTTAAAAACATTTAATATCGCACCAGAGAATAATCAAAAATTAGTAGACAATTTTAATCATACATATTATCAAGGTCTATTAGTTGAAATAGGAAATATGGAAGGGTTTGACACTTTTGTACCATTCCAAGATAAGAACAAAAAATTTCTAGCTAAACCACTGCTTGAATATATATCTATGAGTGAGTTTTATCAATTTACTTATCAGCATATAGTTAAAAGAGCCATAACTGTTGATGTTTGTTGGTTCAATGAGAGGAAATTTCCTTTTTCGTTATTTGAAATAGAACATTCTACAGATATTCAAAACTCGTTACTAAAGTTTCTTGAATTGCAAGATTTCAATACTAACTTTCACATTGTTGCTGATAAAGCAAGAGAAAGAGAATTTATTAACAAAATTAATTCAGTTGCTTTTGTCCCGATTCGTAGCAAAGTCAAATTTTTAAATTACGACAGTCTTTCTATATATCATTCAAGAGTATTTGAATTACATTCGATAAAAAATACAATTAGATTATAAGGTGATTAATTATTTTTTTCAAAAAAATGGGTGCAAAGTGCAGCAAAATATAATTTCTATTTAATTATGCACGAACATCTTTTCGTATTTCGGAAACCTAAAAAAGATGAAAATAAATCTCGAGTAAAATACTCATCTTTTAATGAACTATTTGTCACGTAACCGCCAATCAAGCGGATGCCGTCTTCGCATTTGGCAGTTATTTAATTTTTAAGCGCGGTAAATAATGACTTTAAATAAAATTGTATATGGACAAAAGATTAGTGAAAACAATCTAAGCGGGAATTTATATCTGGATGCAAATGTTACCTCGCCTGCACTTCCACAATCAGTTTATTATTCGGATTTTTCTCATCTATGCTCAAATATTCAAATACCGATTTGCGGTATTTTGAGCCCTTGCTGGTTACGCCATCTACCGTCAATTCTTTCAAGTCTTTCGTCATTTCTTTTTCTCGTCAGTTATGGCAATGTCAACATCTTCTGAAAAACGATCTATTAAGCCAAAACCTTTTGATAGTGATGTACCTCCTTTAAAAACTGTTTGTGATGCATATTCGCTTTTTGCCAATTGACTTAACACTAATGTAATCCAGTAGTCTTTTTCTACAAACACATCTTTAATTTTCATTTGCTGTGATGTGATTCTTATGGAATCACTAAATAATTTTATGTCCGTATGCAGCTTCATTTAATGTTCCATTTTCCGGCAACTGATATTTTATTTACGCCCGGTAATTTGTAAATCGTAATAGGATTTAGTGATTTTTTCAGCGCCCCGGTTAGCTGTCCGTTTCCTGTGTCTTCCAGCAGAGTTCCTAAAAGCGCTCTTGCAGAAGGAGGATATTTTAATGCCAGTTTTACTAAGGCGGCTTTATCCTTTAGCGACAAGCTATTTAAAATAGCCAGCAGCCGCTTGCACGATGAAACAATTGCAGCATCCGGAATTTTTTTGATGTAGCGAATTGCGTCCAATATTTGTAGCAGCGGAATATTGTTTCTGGTTATGGTATTTTTTTGTTTGATAAAGCTGATAGTATAGCGCCCCCGCCGGAATGATGGGCGGACTTCCTTTTTACCTATCTTAATAGTATTGCTTACCTGTGTGGTTAAGCCCAACTGAGAGAAGAGTATCGCCCACTTTCCAACCATTCGCCGTAAGGTCATAGATAACTTTTAGATCGACGGTTGTGGCTTCATTAACTGTAAGCATAATCAGAATAATTTTAGTTGATGTTCAGTTTTAGGTTGAAATGTGCCAATGATGATAAATGGGTTTCGGGAAACGTAATGATTTTGAAGTGTTGTACCGAGAAAGAAATACAAATCCTTTGTCGCTGCGAAATCATCAAAGTATTTCTTTTTAACATCTTCACAAGCTTTAGTTTCATCATTATATTTTTGTAGACAGCGCCAATATAATTGACCGGTTTCCCAATCCTCAATCATCAGCGTACTTTCTTTTCCATCTTCGTCTGCAAACGTAAAGGAAAATTTATATGGAAGTTTTCGGACAACTTCTATTTTCCCTTTATCCTGCTCAAATAAATTGAGCTGATTTAGTCGTTTTAACTTTTTAGTATCCCACTCACGTTCGACGGGTTCGTAAATAAAATCAATAATTTTTGCCGGTTTAAATACAGCTAATGAAGTACAAATACTCTTATCCTTAGCTTCTTTAATTAATTTATCCAGGGATGTATAAACTTGATTGAGAACAGCAGCTTTTCTTTCTTCCCAATTATTCTTGGTATCAATATGGTCCACTACTTTTATTTCAGATTTTGGCTTATAGCTTTCAGGACGGAAATCAGAAGGGTTCTTCTCAAGATCAACTTCTATCCAATCGTATTTCTTATACTGGCTTGCGTAGGAGAGCTTTCTAAATTGCACAGGATAAATTCTTATCCAGGAACCGTCATTTTTGATTCCGGCAGTGCACACAAGCTCATCATATTTTACAGAAATATTAGGATAGGTTTTTACTGTAATTAAAACACTTGTTAGAGCCATCTTATATATGTATTATTTTATATTCCCGCTTATTAAACTTCTGCAGCGATTCGGCAAGGTGAAATCTATGACATTGATGTATATTCGCCTCAAAACAAGTAATTGCAACTCTGGATTCAACGTTAAGCAAATCTATAATTTTCTGCTGATCTGTTAAGTTATTTGTTAAAGTCAGATGTTTGTATTCAACGAATAGTGAATTATAATCGTCTTGTGTATTTAATTTTTTCCGTTTTTCAGATTCTATTCCAAGACTAGGTAAATGAATATATTTTATACCAAGCGACAAGCAAAAACCGGAGAGTTGATTTTTGGAAAAACCATATTTCATACTAATCGCATTACGGCGAACATCACATAAAACTTTGATATCATTCTTAATTAGTTTGTTCAAGTAATCCTCTACTGAGATACCTTCGTAGCCAATTGTAAATAATGCGGTTTCGTTTGAAATTGGAATTGTTTGTTTAACTTTATTTTGTTCTTCTTTGTTTAATAACTTATGAGCAATAGCGCTTTTAATAGCGTAATAAGGATAGTTAATATATGTGTATTTTGTTATTGCAAGAGGCGCTGTGTATTGGAATTGAGCAAACAAAGAAGCGATAATATTTCTATCGGATTGAGTTAATTCATTTCTATAATCGGTTTTATCTAATTTGCGCCAGGTTTTATTTTCTTCGATAACTTGACGATACTTTTGCATCGTTGATAAATCCGCATTTGCCTGGAAGGAATAACAGCCGTATTTGTAAGGGACAAAGGAATAGAGATTTTCTGTACGTTGCAATGAAAAAAGCAGAAGGAGTTTCTGGAGTTTCAGCCTGTCTATTTTTCCTCCAAAAGCATCTAAGAAAGCAAGCAATATTTTACGACGGTAATACATTTATAAATAAATTCTTAGAATACTATCAGGCATCGTATCCCCTAACTTCTTTAAGCCAGGTATCAGGATCGATATGAGTCAACCAACTCATGGCTTTTTCTCTTAATCCCTTTAGGTAGGCAACATCATATTTTGTGTTATAATCAATTAATTCAAGGAAGCCAAAACTGCCTTTATCTATTTCGCCGGTTTTAAAGACTTGCTTTACCGAACCTTCTTGTAACCGGATATCGTAAGTATCGGGTTTAAGTTCTAAATTATCTTCCGTTCCGGTTATTCTTATCTCTATGTAGCCTAATTTATTCATAATATAAATTTAACAAAAATTTCTTTTTAATATGCAAAAAGGCGAAATAATTCTATGTAGTTTTTTCTCCCCAAACTTCGAATAAAATATTTTCAGTTTTTGTTGAGATTCTTCATCATTCATGTCCTTTTAAAATTAAAGGGAAAAGTTTTTGCCTATGGGTATCCTCCACAGGAGGCTCTATGGGACATCCCATTGGAAAAAATATTATAAAAAATAATTAACTTTTAGGTGGTCAGTTTTTATGCGGAAAAACAGACCGAAAGTAAGGCGGTAACACCCGGGAAAAAACCGGGGGTGGGATTGAATTATTTACTTGACTTTCTTTTCTATAGATACTTTTGGCCCTCGACAAATGATGTTTAATATATTCTGAGGGGATTTTTATTTTGTAGTCAATAGTCAAGTGAAGAGAGATGGAATTTGTTGAATATGAGGAGAGGGTTTGATATAAATAAAAAAGGCGCGCATTCTATTGCACGCCTTTAATAAGTAATTCCAACGCAAAATCATTTCAACAACTTTGAGGTCCTTATAATATACATTATAGGAAATCAATCTATAAAA
>Ga0182027_10005417_pt1 | contig 19409 bp, 14 predicted proteins | sample 712E1DmetaG_FD_121300 | JGI IMG/M metagenome (GOLD analysis project Ga0182027, IMG submission 121300) | Permafrost microbial communities from Stordalen Mire, Sweden - 712E1D metaG (Illumina Assembly) | ecosystem: Environmental > Terrestrial > Soil > Wetlands > Permafrost | place: Sweden...
CTTTGGGTAATTCAGTCCGGCAATTTCTCGCTATTTATTATTTAATATATCCTTAAAATATTTATCTTGATGGAAAAATATTAGAAAAATGGTATTACCACTTGTTTGATGAGTAAAGAACCTCATTGAAATCAGGCAGCACAGAGCTTTGACTATTTTGCAGTAGTATCTACTCTGCTATTTTTCCCCCTCTCCTATCGGAGAGGGGGTCAGGGGATGAGGTCATTGCAGAATTTGAAAAAGCCCCTGACGGCATTGCCGCCGCATCGGCAGAAGCCTTGTCGGCGGGGCTCCGCAAACCGTGAATCAACACAAAATCACCGTACGATTATCTTCTCCAATTCCTCTAACGATTTCCCTTTTGTTTCCGGCATCATTTTCCAGACAAAAATGAAAAACGGCAACATCATTATGGAGAAAAACATGAACACCGGCCCGCCGCCGAATTTCGAAAGAACGATGGGAAAACTCAGCCCGATAATGGCGTTCATTATCCAATGCGTAAATGAACCGAGCGCCTGGCCCTTGGCCCTCACCTTATTGGGAAATATTTCAGCCAAAAACACCCAAATGACAGCGCCTTGCGAAAAGGCGAAAAACGCTATAAACCCGACGATAAAAACCACGACCCCCACGCCGCTGAATAATCCGGGATTAAGGTAATGAATCCCTGCGCCGGCAAGTGAAAGGCACATGCCGACAGCGCCTGTCAATAAAAGAGTCTTTCTTCCGAGTTTGTCAATAAAAAACATTGCAATGATGGTAAAAACCATATTGGTCACGCCCACCGCAACCGCCTGCAACATCGAGGCATTGGTGCTTGCGCCGGCTTTTTCGAAAATCATGGGCGCATAATACATGATGACATTGATACCCGATAACTGATTGAACACCGCCAGCAAAACAGCGCAAAGTATCGCAAAACTATATTTCTTTTGAAACAATTTGGTTTCGCCTGCGCCCGCGTCCTCCGTAAGCGACAATGCGATGGCGTTTATTTCAGATTCCACATTGTCGGCGCCAACGCCGCGCAAAACTTCCCGCGCTTTGTCGACAAGGGATTTCTTCATGAGCCAGCGGGGGCTTTCGGGTACAAGAAAAAGCAGCAAAAAAAACAGTATCGACGGGATAATCATCACCCCGAACATCCATCGCCAGTTATTGTCTCCGAAATGGTTGACAAGTATGTAATTGGAAAAGAACGCGACCAAAATCCCCGCGACGATATTGAATTGCGCCACAGCAACAAGCCTGCCGCGAAGACGGCCGGGGGCAAGTTCCGCTATGTACATGGGCGCCATGACCGATGCCGCGCCGATGGCCACTCCGCCAAGAAACCGCGCACACAAAAGAACGGGCCACGCCGTTGCAAATGCACAGCCTGCTGCGGAACAAAGAAACAGAATGCCGCAGAAAAAAAGCATCTTCTTTCTTCCAAATACATCGCCCGGTTTACCAATAACAATCGACCCGATCACGGTTCCCCAGAGAGCAATGGAAACCGTAATGCCAAGGGTTGTGTCGGTAAGACCGAAATGCTGGGAAATGAATTTAGTGGTCCCCGAAATCACAGCAGTGTCGAACCCGAAAAGAAAACTTCCCAGGGCCGAAACAACGGTGGCAAACAATAATTTCATATTCATTACATCAACTCCTTATTACGTATGTATGAGGTGGTTTTGTATCCCCTCTCTTGCCAACCCATGGAAGCACCCATAGTGGTGAAGAGAGAGGACAAAGGGGCGAGTTGCATTTTTTGATTCCCCATACTGCAAAAAAAATAAAAATACATTTTGTTTTTTAAAAATGTGTTGATAATTTTATCAATGCTATAATTATTGTATCTGATTGATTTTAATAGTATTAAATGTTTATTATATGATTTTTTTTTAAAATTTTTATCAACACACGACATCAAAACACTGATTAATAGCTATATTATGGATTATAAGTGCTACCGTTTTTTTTAACAAAGACCCGGTTTCATTACTTGATCCGCAAGATCCTGCGCTCAACGCCGTCTCTTGACGCCGCTATAATAACGCCCGGCCTGATGAGCGTCAGCTTTTTGGCGGCCACATTGACGTTAGCGAATTCGCGGGCGGTAACCCGGCCGATTCGTTTTCCCGATATATCGTACAGATCGAATATGCGATCCAACGAGGATGCTCCCGGCGCCGCAAGCCCGCTTTTGCCCATGAGCCCGTAGCGGCAGGCCTGCGGCTTGGTTTTGTCCATGGCCATGGACGATGCTGCTATAATTGACGCAACGGTTGCCGCGGCCTCGGCCTGAGTACCAACCAATCCATGCCGCTATTTCATATTTCCAAGAACGACGGTGCGCGAATTTACCGATCGGGATCCGTCGTCCATAGCCACCGCGACTTTTACAATAAAAACCCCCGCGCCGAATTCATCGGAAGGACAAACAACTTCGTTTGTTCCTTTGTGAAGGGTCTTTCCCTTGGCGCTCCACACCAACCGCCCGGAAGAATTGTACATTGCAACGTCCGCCGTGCCGTTTTCTCCCAACATGAAATAGCGAATGAATAGCGTGCGCGGTGATTGACTAAGGGTTATACCTGCTTTTTTTTCAACGCCCTGTACCGGTGCAACGACCGCAACGGGGAGCGTATCGGGAATGCCGGTATTATGCTTTCCCCAGGTCACCACAAACGTGGAGGCCGCATCATTCTTGTACGCCAATTTTCCCGGTAACCGGTTGATGAGCCGGTTGGAGTCAAGGTAGGCAGTGCCCTGCGTGCCGCCCTGGACCCAGAACGCTGTTTGCGCCGGATGGTCGATGATGTTGTTGGTAATGTTTACAGTCTCAGTGTTGCTATTGACAAGGATGCCGTAGAATTGCGCGTCCTTGATGTTGAGGCGGCTCCAGCCTCAACTGCGATCAAACAGATTGCCGCAAGTACTCCAAACGGTGCCGGAGAGTGGAAAATATCCCCTAATTTTTGACGTTCCATTGAGTCCTCCTTTTTGATTTATTTCCTGAAAATAGTCAGGTTCTGCATTGCGAAATATTTAAGCGAGTAAATCACTATTAAGTATCTCTATTCCATTGCTCCGCAACTGGATAGTTTTTGCTGAGATTATTATCTACGCAAAACGCGTAGTGTCCGACAAGAATTTTTCAACAGCCTGCTCATAGTAACTACAACTTTAGAAACCTCATGCTTATATTTTCCTCCGCCTCTCCATTTGAATGAATTACCCGCATTTTCAAAACGCCGAACCCCGAAGCACAGACTTTTGAAGGATCAATAACGCAGTAATTTTTTCCTGATTTGAATCCAGTTGCCTGAATTTGTTTCCATGTCAATTTTCCGTTCAAATCATATATTGAGAATTGGATTTTCCCTATTCCGTTAAAATCTTTGGGCAACTCATATTCGATTTTTGCAGCCGCTTTCATTGCGTTTTGAAAAACACCCAAAAGCCGTGTCGCTTTATTGGTAATCGCAGGGGCCATAGTGACACCGACCTTCGTCGCACTATTTCCCAAATTATTGAGCCATAATGCACAGTTGTTTTTGGTTATCCCCGAAGGATCGAGTATGGAAGACTGGGCAGACAATTTCGATTCTGCACCGCTATTGAGAAGCTTACCCACCGGCCATATTGCCGAATTGTCGAAGTTAAGCAAACCTGCCTTTACCGTTGCAAAACCTTGCGTGCCGTTCTGGAAAAAGCCCGCAAGCTGAAAGTTAAGGGCCCCGCCGTTCATGTTGATGCTGTATCCCGGTTGGCCCCAGTAATCGGAACTGAAAAACGTGGCATTGGCCGTCGGACCGGTTGTTTCGATATAATCGAAATTCGCGCTCCCGCCGATCGAGACGATTTGTGAGTTGACAAAATCAAAACCAGCCGGACCATTCGCTTCTATACAGAACGACCGTCTGGAGCCGTCGATGCCGAGCCCCATACTCAGGCCGGTCGGCCCGGTTCCATTATCCGATGCGAGTACCATGCCCCTTTGCGAACCATAGCCGAAATCATTGTATAGGATCTCATTCTGACAAGCGCCAAGGACAAGAAAATCGAAATTGGCGTATGCGTCGGTGAATGTCGCGCCATTGCCTGAAGCAGGAGAATTGGGCCAACTTCCCCATTTTGATTCGGAGCCCGAAGAGACGTAGCTGAGATTATATTGCAGGTTATTTATTTGCCCTCCTGTGGAATTCCCCCCCACTTTGATTCCGGTTCTAAATGCATGTCCGGTTACAAAATCAACATAATGGTTGTCGCATTTGTATGTGAAAAGATCGATGCCGCTGTAGGTCATTCGCATCGCCACATTAATGATATAGGCGTTGCTTCCGGTCACTTGAATCAGATAGGGATACGCGGCAATATTTGGAAGCTGATTTGTATTCTGTTCAGGATAGTCAAACGTGAGAGCGCGTAAACCGCTCCCGGAAGACACTTTGATAAATGGGGCTGCCGAAGGGGTCCCTTTTCCCGCATATACTTCAAGAATACTTCCGGGACCCGACGGGGCAGTGCTGACATCCGATGAACCCATAAGCTCCACACCGGTGGGTACGGTCAGATTGCCCGATACTTTGTACTTGCCCGGCGGTAAAAACACAACGCCGCCGCCGTCTGTTGACGCTTGGGAAAGCGCAGACTGGATTGCGGTCGTATTGTCGGTCGTGCCGTCATTTTTCGCATTATACGGGGCTGCACCCGCATTGTACATGACCATGCGTGCAGGCTGATGCACAGTAGCTGCCATAGAAGGAAAAACCGGCAGCTTCCGCAGCTGGAGGGGGGTCTGGTCTATCGCACAAGTCCATTGCGACTTGTTCTGGATTTGCGCTGCTGTTTTGAAACGATTTCCCGTTATGATGCCTCGGGCATTTGCAGCCAGAGAAACCTGTGGGGCGGCATTGTTGAAATCGCAATCGGTCGCGGTAAAGGTCCCGCCCGAAACATTGACTGCGCCTTTTGTAAAGGTACACTGCTGCATCATGAACCGCGACGACGACAGCATTTACATCTGCGTTGATGGTACAAGTATGAAACTGGACCGCGCCCGACGTATTCGGCCCCACGACGAACCCGGAATCGCAACCAACGGTAGTTACTTGCGAGAACATGATGCCGTTGCTGCTGACGACTTGGATATATATCGCTGTCTTGCAATTGGTAAACGTCATTGAATACTGATGGCCGTTGGGAACGGCTCCCGGGCTCGCGATCGAGGGCGCGACATATTCGTCCCTGTTGTATCCTTCGATGTTGACATAGCAAAGGTACGACCAGTCGTTTCGCCGCATCACGACGCCGGTGCCGTTCTGATATATCCACGATTCGAACGCGCTGCCTGCGGCAGGCGCATTTGTTAGTCCGGAACCAGACCAGTAGGAAGGTGAAAAATCGATATTTTCTATCCTGCCGACGTCCGAGATATTGTCGATCTCAACCCCGCGTGAAAGCGGTGTTCCGTAAATACCGTTGATAACAGGACAGGTCCCACCGGTTGTCCTGGAAAATACGACACCGGAATATGCATTGACTAACGTGATATTCTTCGCGTTGCAGAATTCGTTGCCGAAATAGCCGGGTTCTCCGAATTGTATTGCCGGCGGATACGGTGTTATGCCTATAGGCGACTGTTCGGGATACCAGAACGCAAGGTCACGAACAGCAGCCGAAGTTTCCATGGTGATAAACGGGGTCGCTGTTTCACTTCCGCGGCCGGCATATACCATAAGGATTGTTCCTTTTATCGCCTGGCCTTTGACCGGTTTACTCCATTCCCCTCGTAGGGTAATACCTTTACGGATCGTGAGATTTCCGCGAAAAACATATCTTCCTTCCGGTAAAAAGACTGTGCCACCTCCCAATCGTCCAAGCGAATCGATGAGGGTTTGAACAAGCGACGTCACATCGGTAACGCCATCACCGGTTGTGCAGAAATCTTTTACATTATATGCCGAAACAACAGGATCTTTAGACAAGTGATATACCGATCCGGGCATGCCCACAGGATTTGCCGGAAGTGTTGCAGTTAATGGGATCTTTCCTATAAGCATTCTGTTTCCATCACACGTTAATTTGAAAAACTTTTGACCTTGACTATATACGTACCCTCTGAAAGCCCAAGGTCTTTTCGCATGTCAACTATTTTTTTGTTGACAATTACCTCTTTTATCTGCCTTCCCGATAGGCTATAAACAACAAGAATGGATTTGGTCCCATTTCCTGTTCTTGGTACGACAAAATGGCTGCCGGTTTCCAGAATAGTCCTGGAATCTGACAATTGTGTTTTAATTCGTACAGAGAGCGAGGTTGCCAGTGGCGGCGCTTTGCCCTGCCCAATCCCCAAGCTTAAAGTTTTTCCATTGTATGTCATTGTTTTCACAGAATAATTCGCATTACCGGTCAATTGGGAAAATGTATAGCCTGAAAGACTTTTCGCGGTCCTTTCGATGACATAAATTCCCGAAGCACTTGTCGCAAATGATAAGATATTGTTTGACGTTGTTAATAGAATATTGCCACCCGCAACATTCCTTACCTGCACTTGCTGCCCTGCCCACGGGTTGACGAATGTGGCGGAATTTCCATACAAACTCTTTACGCCGACATACTTTATTTCCCCACTTTCCTTTTCAGAACTAACTAGGAACCCGCCCTTTGCAAGCAAGGTGAATTTACTGGCAATGGTCGCATCGGTCGGGAGCGCGGGAAACACCCTGATAGTGTCGTTGTAGCTTTGGAGCAGGGACTCGTTCATTGAAGTCAAATGAAGACCAATGTACTCAAATATACCGTTTGTATTATTAGTCAACCCATTGGGATAGCTTTGAAACTGTGAAAGCATTCGTTGCATGCCCATATACGCAGTGTCTCCCATACCGAGTCGCGCGGCCTGGACTGCGTCGGGCGTCCAAATGTCGGACCACGGATAAGGCCTGCTTTTCCAATTATTCATTACCGTTTGATAATCCGGTGACGAAATTCCTGTTACGCTATAAGGCCAAATAAGTTCATTGACGATGTTTTCCCGATTACTTGCCGCAACGGTTGGAGGGTCATAAGCCAAATATCGCAACCCGCCATTATATGTTTCCGTTTTGAAGGGAACAAGATGATCCAGTACATTCTGCCATTGCGTTTGCAAATCAGAGTCTTGATTGAGGACTTTCGCTGCTTGTATTACCTGCGGAAACAGCGATCGGACTGCGGCCAAGTCGGTTATTGCGTTTTTTACGTTCCAATACGTCTCATGCGCGTTTGACGATGCCATATAATATTGGCCGGTCGTTGCGTCATGGGAAAATTTACCTACCATGAACTTTGCCGTTTCCCGCATAAAGGGATAGCCGATGGAAACGAGAAAAGTTGTATCGTTGGTGTAGGCATATCTCATGTACATATTTGTGGCCGCTTCCGCGCCGGTTGTAAAAATATTATCGGTATAAGTGCTGACTATCGTCCATTGCGCACCTCCGGTCCAATTCATGGTTTCGGGCGTCCAGGCGCCGTCGATGGAAAACCTCGTCTTCGTATACGCCTTCAAGGTCGCAAGATTGCTGCTGTACAACTTGTAAAACCCGTCGATCACATCGCTATGGTTTGAGGTCAGCATGGAGTTATAAATGTCCCGCATGTTCCAATACCAATATGCCGAACTCCAATGCTGGTCTGAATCCGCGTGACATTTATATAGTCCATTGATAAAGTGAAATGGGTATGTTCCGTATCCTCCGGCGGCTATGATGTAGTTCCCGAGATAGTAAAAGTTTTCCAGATAATCCGCCTGCCCGGCAACATTGGAATATTGGACAAACGATTTTTCCCAAAATGTATGCCACCAATCCTTATAGGCGGCCAATGTTGCAGGATACCCCGCATTTTTTACAGAGGATAGAAGACTGGTTGCCTGCGTCACGGAATTGTGATCGGGCGCATTTTTTCTGCTGGCGCAGGCAATCCAGATCGTATAGCTTGGCGAGGGTGTGATGACAAAGCGCACTGTCCGTGCATCAATTTGCTGGGTTGAAAAGGTAGTCCCTTCCACTGTTGCGGCAAGGGTATATCCGAAATTATTCGCATCGGTCTGAGCTCTATTTATTCCGGCAATGGTTGAATTGGCAAAAGATGATGTGGTTTTCCACAGCGCTATATTCGGAACATCCGCCTGCATACTGTTCCAACTACCGGTGTTGGCTGTAATTTTGGTTGAGTCCCACATACTAAGCTGAAACACCACGGATTTTACATTGCTTCGATTATCATCGACATGTATTCCAAAGACTTCGGAATTCGGTGATCCCAAGATTGTTACAATACGGTTTGAATCATAACGAGTCGTGATCAAACCATCATAGAGTGATAATGCTTGTTGAAACGTCGTATAATTCGAATCCATTCCCGGGCTCGTGGCCAAATTCACGAGTCCCTCGGAAAAACCTGTTTGGGGGGAAGCATCAACCCCGGTCACTTGCATGGTAATTCCATTCTTATTCCACACCATGCCGCCGACTTTACCCGTACCAAACGTCAAGCCGTTTACCGGATTGACAATCGAACTGTTGAACACAATGTCGTGTTTCGAAAGATACCGCGCGTAATCGACCGACAACACGCCCTTGGTTTGATCAAACGAATGGTTTGCGGCGATTACAGCATCTTGCCTTAAGGTTATACCGAACACCGCAATTACTAAAAACGCAAATCTTCTGTCCATTGCATCCTCCACATTTGTCAAATTTAACACACGCTGAAAGGGCGTGGCCCGGCTAAAACGACTTATGTCCTCGAAGCTTTAGCAAGGGGAAAGCCCTTTGCATAAAATCAAAGATTTTCTAGGGACGGAAAACGACCAAACGATCGTCGGGCCTCTGGTTCATATAACAGAGTAGAATCCAGTCTGCGCCATGACCTCTGTTCTCGACCCGTGCCTCGTCGATTTTCCCGTTGAAAAAAACCCCGTAGGAACTTTGAGAAGACTTTCCTATTGCTAAATCGGTTGTTGTGTCCCTGTTTTTACTGTAAGATAAAGGAGCAATGGTGCTATTGACGGTCACCCCATTTACATATAAGTATTGCTGAAGACCGGAACGAATGCCGACAAGAAAAACCCATGTTTTTGCAGTTGCTGCTGAATTTGTTAAATCATATCCCGTTGCATTCTCATATTCCGAAAAAGACCAATTGTCGAACTGGTCAATTTGCAATTTGTATTGCAGATTGTTTTTTTCAATAATCTTTTGAATAGTGGTATCAAGTGTGTCTACATACACCCATGCAGAAACCGAATACGTGCCATTTTCCGGAAAGTTAATCCTGCTACTGGCGGTACCAAGCATCCGGATATAATTCGACATGCCGTTAAATTGCCGGCAAATGCCGATAGCGCCTGTAGTCGCTGTCGGAGCTGTATCCGATAGTGTTCCGTCGTAATGGTTTATTGTCGCGTCCGGAACCATATTTTTGACTGCTGGCCCCATATGCCAAACGCCCTGAAACCCATTGGCCGTGTCGAACACCGCTTCGCCATTCGATTCACTTGCAGCATTGGAATTTCCACAGTACATCATGATAAATTGGGAACTGTCGTTTCCGTAAACCGTATCGACTTTAACCCATAGTACCGCTGTTTTTCCAACCGCGTCCCATTGTTCTATTTCATACGTCAATGGCTTACCGTTTTCTTTTGAGAATCTGATGTCTGCACCATTGGGCTGTGCCTGGGAAAAGTCGAAGTTGCTTTGAGTTAACCTGACAAGTACCGGAAAATCGACAACATTTCCCGAAACACCTGCACCGCCTGCAGTCGTATTGAGGACCATCATTTTTGCATGGCTCCAGCCTGCCATGGTAATACCTACCGTGTCGCCCGCAAGGGCGGAAACCTGGTCGCTTCTGATCAGCACAGTCTGGACCAACTCGGCATCGATTATCCGGAGACTGAAATTCCCGGAAGGCAAATCGTTTAGCATGAATTTACCCGACGAATCGACCGCAACCAGTCGCTCGAGACCAAGAACTTGGACAAAAAGGCGTTTACCCTGTGCTGTTGACGAATCGACCGTACCTTTTACAAACGCAAACGAATGAAGCGTATCGGTACCGAAATCGACCGAATCATTTGGGCCGATGGAACATTTGAAAAGAACTGATCCGCCCTGAGAAAAACGTGACGAAGCAAGGCTTGCCTCGATGCAATACGATCCCGTATCGACACGATAGAATTGATATCGGCCTTGCGCATCAGTCACCGTATTTTTCAAGGAACTTTCCTGTTGCGCACCGGAGCCAGGTTGCGAAACATAATCGCTTCGGCGAAGACGGACCATTGCCCCAACAACCGGGGAACCGTCTATTTTTCGAATCACTGCGGTAATACCATTCGTGGTTTCGGAGCTGGAATTGCCCGCAATAGTCGCTGTTTTGGAACAATCGACCCAAACGACAATCGCTACTATCAACAAACTGAATGTATGAAAGAACCGTTTCATTGCGATTGCCCTTCCCTCGAAGCATCCGTAAGCGGGAACAATTGTATGTTGAACTGATACACGTCGTCTGGATCCTGGTCTTCCTCAGCCATATGAATGATGGATTTTCTAAATTCTGCGATGCGCTGGCGGATCTCTTCCATTCTCGCTTTTTTTATTCCAATTGTCACCGTAGAAATGTCCCTGACTTCTTTAGGATGACGATCCAGCGATTCCAAGGCCAGGCGCATCGTGTCGGCCTGGAATGCATTCATGGCAAGGGAACGCCATTTGGCCCCGGTTGTGATATGTGTTTCCGTAATGCTCAGAATTCCCTCCGGCTCATTTCGAACAAGGCCGAGTTTCAGAAGCACTTTGATCGCGTCCCTTGCCTGCATGACTGTTATAGGCGGGCAAAGCATACGGGCGATTCTGGAAGCATCTTTACTTGTAAACTTATTCATGGCAATAAGCGCGCGAACAGCAGCGAAGTACCATTTTGTAAAAAAACTGTACTGTTCGGGGCAAAGCGTATGGGATTTGACGTTCGACAAAGACAGGAGCACCTCGAAAGCCCGGCTTGCCTCGCGGTCGGTCCTGGCCAAATTAAATGAAACGAGCTGGTTGAAATATTGCTTTTCATCGTCGTTGAATCTACACAGGGAAATGAACGGGGGAAGGCTCTTTTCCGAAAGATGGCGTTTGCACTGGAAGACGCGCGCGATATGGGCCGGGTCTATGTTGGTTTTCTGGGCAAGAAAGCGGAACGAAAAATAATAATGTCGCTGCTTTTGCTCCCGGTAAAAATCCCTTAAAAATTCCCGGTAATCCAGATATTCAAAAATTGATAATGCGCTCGATTCCATATTAAGGTAATATACCCAATTAATAATTTTTCTGTGGTACTAAAACCAAAAACCGTTGACTGCGCAGTCAACAAAACAAGCAAAATATCGCTGATTTTGCCATTAATTATTTTTTTATGCAATTTTATTAAATAGTTGAGTCAACATTTTGGACAAAAGCTCCCTCATTCCCGTTTGCGATACGAAAATATTCGCACCGTTTGCAAGAAAAACTGAAAAAACTAATACTCATTGTCCCACTTCAAACACCCCGCCTACCAGTGTTACAGTAGAGTTTTTTGTCGGAGGAGCTACGCCGTTTACAGCTATCGGTTGACCGCCGCCAACGCAAATCGTATACGCACCGGACTCAACAACTCTTTTGCTGCTTGCATTGATTATAGAGAAGCATCTTGGGGCCAGTGAAAATTCTACGGTCATGGTTTGTCCGGCACCGACAAATATCCGTTTATACGCCGCAAGGCTCCGGATCGGGATCGGCACCGATGCCGATTGATCGGTGATATATACCTGGACAACCTCATCTCCGTCGCGACTGCCGGAATTTGTCACGTCGACCGACACCGACACCGGTTGATTGGTCGCTTGCGATGAAGGGGAAACCGAAAGATTATTATAGGCAAATTTAGAATAGCTCAGCCCGTGTCCGAATGGAAACAGGACATCGCCGGTAAAGTACCTGTAGGTCCTATTTTGCATTGACATATTTGACAGGTCGGGCAATACCGTGCCGTATTTGTAAAAAGTCACGGGCAGTCTGCCTGCCGGATTGTAATCGCCGAACAGCACATCGGCGATGGCATTACCGCCTTGTTCACCCGGATACCACGCTTCCAGTATCGCATCGGCATTTGCTGCGGCATAGTCGACGGATAGGGAGCTGCCGTTGAGCAATACGACAATAAGCGGTTTTCCTATTACTACAAGCCGTTTCAACAGACTGTCTTGGATCGAGGGCAATCGCAAATCGGTTCGGTCCATGGTTTCACCTTCGAGCAAAACATTCCATGTCGGATTCTGGGTCTCGCTTGCCAACCCCATGACCGCGACGACGATGTCGGCGTTGCGCGCGGCGTTTTCAGCAGCCGTAAAGCCGCTGTAATCGGCACCCGTACGGGCGCAGCCCTTTACATAGTTTACAGTCATGCCGCTTTTCTGAGCGCGGGTGGTAATCCCTTCGAGCGGCGCGACGAGCTTTGCCGGATACCCGTAATAATTGCCGAGCATGACCGCCGACAACGTGTCGTTGACATCCGGAGGATTCGCATTCGGGCCGACAACGGCGATCGATTTGACCGTGGGTAAAATCGGCAGGACATTATTTCGGTTGGAAAGGAGCACGATCGATTTCTGGCTCATTGTCCTGGCAAAGTCTATATGCTTTTGACAATTTACAAGAGAATAAGGAATCGAGGTGAACGGCACCATCTGCGGCGGATCGAACATCCCGAGCTTGAACCGCGTCATCAATGTCCGCGACAGTGCGGTGTCGACAAGTGCCGCAGGAAGCGACCCGCTGTTTACCTGGTTTTCGATGTCGGTGAACACGCCGCATCCCAGGTCGCAACCGGCCTGAACAAGAGCAGTTGCCCCGCAATCGGAAACCACATGCCCGGTAAAGCCCCAGCTCTGCCGCAGTATTGTATCGAGCAACCATTTATTCGAACACGAGTACGTGCCGTTTACTTTGATGTAAGCGCACATGACGCCTTCGACCTTGGATTGCTGTATTGCCGACATGAAGGTCGGAAAATACGTATCGTACAAATCATGATTGGTGACCACGGCGTTAAAACTCGTTCTTGTGGCATCGGGCCCAGAATGAGCCGCAAAATGCTTTGCAGTTGCAGAAAGCTTCAGATACCGCGGATCCGATCCCTGCAAGCCCCGTATAAAGGCGTCCGTACTCCGCGTAGTCAAGTACGGATCTTCCCCGTATGTTTCCAATGCCCTGCCCCATCTCGGATCCCGGGCAATGTCGACGATCGGCGACCAGAACGTGAGACCGCCGTATTGGATTCCTGTTTGTCCTTTAGCGATGTAATCGTTGTTTTTCGCACGGCCTTCGGTGGAAATGATTGATGCCGCCGAGTAAATCGCCGCTGTATCGAATGTTGCCGCCAGTGCGGGCGGAACGGGAAACGAGGTGGCCAGACCGCTTCGTGCAATGCCGTGCAATGCCTCGTTCCACCACGCATATGCGGGAATGGAAAGCCGCGTCACAGCACCCGAATTGTCGTGCATGAGCGAGGCCTTTTCCGCAAGCGTCATGCGTTGAATAAGGTCCTTGACCCGTGTAGCAAACGGCAACGATGGGTTCAAATAGGCAGCCTTGGCCTGATACGAAGCGGTATCGACCAGGGTGATGGAAATATTGCTTTGCGTATCCTGCATTATCCAGGCAAAGCCAGAATAATATGAAGCTTTGGTTGCGGTCAATGTAGCGTTTTGCGAGCCGATGCCGGCTTCGGTTTTCGCAAGTGTCGACGAAACAGTACCTGTCTTTACAAAAATCTGACCTACCCCGACCAATCCGCCTTTTAAACTCATGATTTTGAAGGTGTTTTTAAAATCGCCGCAGGTAATATGCGCAATAGAGCAACCGGAAAAACCGATAGGCATGGTCACGGATTTCCCGGGGAAGGCTTTTAAAACCCCGCGTACCCGGCCGGCAACATCATACAAAATCATTAGTGCCGGATTTCCATCCACCGAATAAAGGGAAACCTGTTTTTTGCCTATTTCAAACAGTTTCCTGGATACCCTTGCATTTGTAATGGTGCTTTGTATAGGTGTGGAGCCGCTTACGGTAAAATTGCCCGTAGCCGTTGTCTGGGCAGAAGCGCCTGTGGCCGGATACGTGACCATGACACCGGGAATTCCCTGCCCCGCAGTGTTCTTGACAAAACCGGAATACAAATACGCCGCATGGCCGGACATTGACAACAGCAGCAACTGGACCACGGCAAGAACCAGACATGATTTTGCAAATGCCATCAAACGCACGGCAAAACCAGCGTGGTTCGAAACATCCTGGTTTTCGGATAAGAAAGCGGCTTCCGAGGTCATTGCAACTCCCATTTGAATAGTTTTTCTCCTGCCGATACCTGTTGCCGAATTTCAGCAAAGGCTTGCCATAGGCGTTTTACCCATATTCATTCCTGTGGTCACATACAATTGCCGCCATTGCGACCTATTTCAAGTTCGACACTATCACCGTACCGGCAGCAATCGTTCGGGCCTGGCCTGAAGCGGCGGTTGTCGTGACTTTGACGATATATGCACCGGCCCCTATATTTCTTGTCGGACAAGTAATCGTATTTGCCCCTTTTTTCAGGAATGCCTTCAAACCGCCTGCAATCAACCGCCCTGCCACATTGTACAGAGATACCTCGGCCATGCCGTTTTCACCCTGCAAGAAATAATATACGCGTAAAGATCCGCCTGATTGGTCGAAAGAAATGCTTGAGGCCTTTTTTACGGTTTGTACAGGCGAGGCAACGGCGACCGGAAGTGTGTCGGGGATCCCGAAATTGTGTTTGCCGAATGTCACGGCAAACGTGGACGAAGCATCATTTTTATAGGCAAGTTGTCCCCCGATCCGATTGACAAGCTGCATGGAGTCGAAATATGCCGTGCCTTGAGCTCCCCCTTGAATCCATATCGCTGTTTGGGCAGGATGATCGATGATGTTGTTTGTAATATTCAATATTTCCCTGTCGCTTGCTATCAGCATACCGTAAAACTGGGCGTCTTTGATCGTATTGTTGGAAATCGTCACGGTAAGCACCTTGCCGCCCGGCGAAGCGTTGATTACCATTCCGCCGGGGTCCCGACGCCCGCCGCAACGCACGATAACATTGCCCGTTACCACGGCGGAATCGAGATTGTTGCCGATGCTGCCGAACACGCCGATGTACAACCCCGCCTCTTTTACATTGTCAAGCAGCAGGTTGTTTTCGGCACGAACATGTTTGCCTCCCGCAATGCGCAAACCATTGGCCCAGAAGCTGGCAACCGTCGTGTTGTTCCGCAATATTGCGCCGTCGATCTCAATGGACGACCCATCCGAATAAACGGTCACGCCGTCATCACCGGCACCGCGCACGAAATTATTCTCTGCAAGCATGTTGATGCCCTGGTGCCCGGTGTTTCCGTTATTGAGGTTACACCCGTCGCCCCACGTCATTGACGTACGCGAATCCCTGACCGTGCCGTTCATCCCTTTTGCCCAGAATCCGGCAGTACTCGAATGAAGAACCCATACCCGTTGGATGAACCAGTTGATCCCCGAAATATTGACCCCGCCTATCCCCTGATCACGGACAATGGTCGAAGCGTCGACGCAGAGATCCTGTAACGTATCAGAATCAACCTGCAGCTGTCCTTTTGTCAAGTAAAGCGTGGAAAACCACATACCTGCTCCGGTCATGGTAAGGCCGGTCGGGTAAAATTCGGTGACGTAATACTTGCCCGCAGGAACCCAAACGGATTTATGCTGTGATTTTGCGGCGCTAATGCAGGAATTGAATGCAGCGGTAACATCGGTCGTGCCTGTTCCCGTTGCCCCATAATCCGCGACCGACAGCGAATTGACAGGCCTTGCTTTTAGGGGAGCGGATTCCAAATCTATACAGTCGATGTAGTAAAATGCCGCCGTGTTCGCAGCGTCTTTTTTTAAAGTGATCGTATCGCCTTTTTTAAGGGCAGCGCCTGTAATAAGAGTGCGCGACTCATCGTAAAACACATGCGGACCGCCTGTCGACGGAGTCTGGCTCATCCCGTTATTATTGCCGTTGTTACCGTCGTACACCCAGGTCTGCCTTGAGGTGAGAGAAATTGCCTGCCGGAATGTCCCGTTGACATACATGTCAAGTGTTGCGTCGATACCTCCGCCATCGGGTGAGTCGGGGATGGATTGTCTGACATTGATCGTATTGCAACTATCTACAGGATTGACCCACGACACATATGCGCCCGTGACGCTGAGCTCGGCAAAGCCGCGGCCCGACGCCTCCAGTTCGGGGCTCGACAAAGCATTCTGCGGGATGGTTTGCAGCATCTGTTTGATTGCGCCGCCCCCGAGAGTCCCGGATTCGCCTTCCAAGATTGTAAACGGGGTCGTCGCACCGACTGTTTGCGCCGCTTGGATATTCGTTCCCAAGGCAAACAGACAGCATTGCATTATAACAAATGTTATTCGGGCCATTCTACTTGACGCATAGTATTTTAAATTTTTATTCAAAATGACGACCTTTCCAAAACTTATTGTTGACGGCAATACAATACCAATAACATTATATATCTATTCCTTGAAAAAAATCCAGGTTATTTAAGCGCTTAGATTTCCAGTATTTCTCTACTCAAAACTCCTCACAAAAGGTGATGGGGAGTTTTGAGTAGTAGTCAATCACTTACATGGTTTTGCCGACTCTATTTTGTCATTGCACAAGCAAAACCGCAATAGCTATTGGTCACCGTGGGATTCATATTGGCACGAAACGCCGACTTATAATAGTCGCCAAGAACAAAAAAGCTCCCAATGAACGCCCCACCACGCAAGATTCTGGTTGATCCTGTTGTTGGGCCTTGCGGGTTGGATGCAGGGCTTGACGCATAATAAGTCGTGCTTTGCCAGTCGTTACACCATTTCCAGCCGTTTCCAACGATATCATAAAGGCCGAAACCGTTCGGCAATTTCGTCGCAACCGATGCCGTCGTGCTAACATCGCCGTAATTAGGAGTAAACACGCGCGCACCCATGCCGACGGTGTCGGCTCCCCACCAATAGGTTGTTGTCGTACCGCCGCGGCAGGCATATTCCCATTCCGCTTCTGTGGGAAGGCGATATCCTTTTTTGGCAAAATCGCAGACCGCATCGGTAGCGCCAATTGCTGTATAAGAATAGCAAGTGTCGAGGTTTGCAAGCTTGCTGAGCGAATTACAAAAAAGGACGGCATCACACCATGATACATTTTCGACAGGGCGGGTAAGGTCGCCAAGGGAATATGCCGGGTTCACTCCTCTGACAGCGAGATACTGTTCTTGTGTAACAGGGGTCTCTTGCATAGCAAATGCCGCCAGTGTGACCTGATGGACCGGTTCTGCTATGCCGGTTTCACCCATGGAAAATGAGCCGGCCGCAATATTTTTCATTACAATAGGTCTTTTCAGGCCGAACTGGACGCTCAGTGTTTCCGGGTCGCTAACAAGCCCGTTCTTGTCTATCGCCCTTGCTATCACATTTCTCGTTTGTGCGCTTGCACCCGCAGGAACTTTGGTGTGCCAAGTCCATGTCAAGACACCGGCAGTCGTTGAATCATATTTTCCGTTGCCGAGCGTGTCCCATTGAATTTTTGCTATGGAACAATACCCAAAGCTCGTAGCATCTCCTGCCTGAAGAACAGAGAGCAACGGCGCTATGGTCGCACCGGGCGTAAGCGCCCCGATTGGCCCAAGTACATTCACTTTGGGGTTGCCTGCAATAACCGGGGCCTCCTGGCGAGCTGTCAGCTTGAAAGCAACACCGACCCTATCGCCCCCTAAAACCCGTGCGGTTATCGTGGCCTTTTTACCGGTTGCAAACGGGGCAAATAATGCGTAGTTTTTTACCGTTATAGAATCGGAAAACGGGGAAAATGTCTTTCCACTGTCAAGCGACATAGCAACCGACATAAGCGCCGTCCCTTCGCCTTGCGCGACAAAACTTATTTTGCAATCGCGACTAACGCGATGCTTTGCGGCACCGCTACCGTCGGTCCACGAACTGTCGGTATTCCAAACCGTATCGACCTTTACCGAATCAACATGAAGTATTTGTGCGGAAACCGCATGCACTGACAGAACAAGGAAAAATACGGAGAACGATAATCCTATGGTCAAAAACGATTTTGTCTGTTTCATGGTTTGTTTCCTTTATCGGCTTATGGTAATTCGACGTGAAAAGCTCTGGCCATTTTGACGTACTACGACGGTGTATAGTCCCGATCCAAATATTCTGGTATCAAGGCTTAACGATGTACCGTCGAAACCGCGCCGTAAAAACGCCAATCGCCCTGAAATATCATATAGTGCAATTTCACAAGAACCTTTCAATTGCAAAGAAAACGAAATCACGTTTCTTTTAACGGATGAAATTGTTATGGGATTTGCGTTTAAAAATTGTGTTACCCTGCCGTTTCGTATCGCGAGCGGACCGCTTTTCGATCCTGCCGCAAAAGTAAACACCGATGTCTGACCGCTCGACTCGTAAAACGACGCGCCAAAGCAGGCATTGGATAAACACAGTATTGCAACACTTGCCATAAGCATGCTGCAAAAACGACAGAAGCAGGTTTTATTTTGTTTTGTTGTAGACATTAAAATACCTTTCTTGCTGTTTATTGATATTTGCGCCCCATAACCATATAGATACCAGGCATGGCATGAAGCAAATAATTATTCAGTTCGCCACCTTTACATTGCAAGACTTTTCTTCCATTGCACGTATAAAGATCATAGGTTAAATCCGGTGTAAAGGAAAAATGGGATGATCGCGAATCAATAAAAACCCGTTGCATGGTAACCGCGCTGTGAAGGGCTTTGTATTGCGATGCAATTTTTCCGTCATTATCGGGTATGGAATAGTTGTTCAGTACAGAGGTTGTCGGAAGGGAAATCGTGTCCTTTAATCGAATGTCTGCAGAAGAACTGCCGATTTGGATCTCATATTTTCCATTGTCGGCGACATAGGCCTTTGATGTCGTGGACCAATACGCCAAATCTCTTTTGGTAATGGCCAGTGAAATCGTAGTTTTGGCGCCAACCGCAATATCTGTTCTTTTAAAATTCCTTAGTTCCTTGATTGGACGAACAGGAGTAGGATTCAAAGAATGAATGTACAATTGCGCAACCTCTGCGCCGTCTCGTGATCCGGTGTTCTGGACATCAAAGGAAATTATCGCAACCGTATCGGAGGCAGAAGGCGCGTATTGGGCCGCTATGTTGGAATAACCGAATGTCGTATAAGAAAGACCATGCCCAAAAGGAAAGAAAACAGGTTTGGTGAAATACATATACGTCCTTCCGCCTTCTCTTA
>Ga0182027_10005418_pt1 | contig 19408 bp, 13 predicted proteins | sample 712E1DmetaG_FD_121300 | JGI IMG/M metagenome (GOLD analysis project Ga0182027, IMG submission 121300) | Permafrost microbial communities from Stordalen Mire, Sweden - 712E1D metaG (Illumina Assembly) | ecosystem: Environmental > Terrestrial > Soil > Wetlands > Permafrost | place: Sweden...
AATGCTCGATATATTATTATGTCATCAGCGATAACAATCATATTTTTAAGAACCGCCGTATACGTGAACCGTTCGTACGGTGGTGTGAGAGGACGGAAGGTGTAAGCCTTCCTCCTACTCGATTAAATCCAATCATTATTAACTATAGTTTTTAATAATTCCGATTTTATAGGATCTATTTAATTCTGGTTGGGATTTAGATGGAATTAGTATCGAAATTTAATTCAAGGCATGTAAATGTTTCCCGTCAAATTACTGCCAATGACATGAAATTATATTGAAATATATGCTGTGTTTGAGAACCCCTCCCCTGCCTACCGGCAGGCAGGCCCGCTTTCGCGGGTACTCCCCTGAAAAAAAGGGGAGAATATTTTTCTATTTGACGATCAAGGATATTAAAGTCACTGAATTAATGCATAAAGACAAGTGCCTTTTTTGGCCACTTAACCTGATAGCATTGCCCCTTGAGGAGTTGCTTTTAAGATACCTCGCTGCTTGAGGCGAGGAGATTCAATAATAATATCCAACAAGTCATTGAATGATTATTTTTGGGTTGTTGTAATTCAAAACTTCCCTTTGTGATTTGTTAGATAGGTTCTAAGCTAATTTTAGTAAATGTTAATCACTGCTTTATGTAGCATATCCTCTCTCTATGCAATATCCCATTAATATCTTGAACCCTTATTTTTAGTCAAAAAAATGGTTTTTATTGATGCCGGTTCAAATATAGAATAAGTAAGTTATTCTAAGTTTATTTTTTTATTATTCTATTGTTAAATTCTTTTAAATTTGTTCGAAAATAGATAAACTATAAAATAATTTTCTTTGTTTCTTATATTTAGCAGGGATTATTTTTTTACTATATACTTATCAAATATTACGATTATATGGAAAGAATATTTTATAAAATAAAAAATACAGTTGGGAAATCAAAAGCATTAATGATCGTATTAGTTTTTTTGATAATAAGTTTATCCTGGATTTTCCTGACAGAATGGTTAGTAGATAAAATAGACTTCAATATAATAAACCGATCAACCTTTTCACTAATCAAAGGCAGTTTTTATGTTATACTAGCGGCTGTATTTCTTTATGAATTAGTAAAAAAATCTTTTGTTTCGTTCGAAAAGGAAAAAGCAATTGCCTTAGAACACGAAAATCTTTATAAACTAATCGCTGAAAATACGGATGATGTAATTTGGCGTCTTAATATTTTAACCGGAAAATTTATCTACATCAGCCCGTCCATTCGAAAACTGACCGGCTTTACTCCTGAAGAGATTTACAATCAATCCCCAGAAATCACCCTGACAAAAAAGTATGTTGAATTATATACAATTGAATTTCCTAAACGAAATTTCAGAGATGAGCATTCTGACAATTACAAAACTAAGGCGTTTGAGACTGAGCAGTTTTGTAAAGACGGATCTACTGTAATGACTGAGATTGTAAGTACATTAATTACAAATGAATACGGTGTTGTAAATGAAATTGTTGGTGTAACAAGAAATATAACCGAAAGGAAAAAAGTTGAAAACCTGTTAAAAGAAAGCGTGGATAAGTACAGAAATCTTGTTGAGTATTCTATTGAGGGTATTGGCATTGCTAAAGGGAATAAAATCGTTTATGGCAACAAAGCCCTTTTGGATATATTCGGATATGACTCATTTATTGAATTTACAAGGATTCCTCTGATAAATCATGTCGCCCCTGATTCAAAAAATCTAATTGCGGAAATACTTGGAAGAAATGATAGAATTGCAGGTGATTCATCAACTTATGAGATTAAAATTAAGCGTAAGGATGGGAGCATAAGAGTTGTAGAGATTGCTTCAACTTTAATGAATATTGATAACGAAAATTATACTCAAAGCACATTTAGAGACATAACAGATAAAAAGCAGGCAGAAGAAGCATTAAAAGAAAGTGAAATTAGATACAGAACACTAGTTGAGACTGCTGATGACGCGATTATACTTTCTGATCTAAACGGGAATTCTCTTTTCCGTAATAACGGCTATTATAAAAACCTGGGGTTGAAATCCGAGGATTATCCAAATCATGACATACATTCTACAATTCATCCCGATGATGAGCAAAACATACGATCGGGAAATGAAGAATTATTTAAGAATGGATTCCAGAAAGGAGAATACAGGGTACTGCATAAACTAGGTCATTGGGTGTATAGATCTGCCAGGTCGGTACTAGTATATGATGACCAAAATAAACCTAAATATATACTATCGATAGCAAGAGATATTTCCGAACGTAAACGTTTTGAGTTTGAACTGGAGTTGCATAAAAATCATCTTGAAGAGCAGATTAAAACAAGAACAGATGAGCTGGATCATGCAAATAAAATACTGAAAAATGAATTTGAGAAAGAAAAAGAATATGAACTAATGCTTCAAAAATCCTTGGAAAGGGAGAAAGAATTAAACGAACTTAAATCGAGATTTATATCTACAGCATCACATGAATTCAGAACGCCTTTAACCTCTGTAATGTCTTCAGCTGAACTTATTCAGAGATACGGAGAAAAATGGAGTGTTGAAAAACGTAATACTCACCTTAATAGAATTAAAAATTCAGTTGATTATTTAACAAAATTACTTGATGAAGTATTAACTATCAGCCGCGCCGAAACCGGTAAAATTTTATTTAATCCGAATGAGATGGATTTATACAGCCATTGTCTTGAAATTATACAGGAAGCTAAATTATATTGCAATGACAAACATAATTTTGTTTTCGAATATACTTTAGAAAAAAACAAATATAAACTTGACGGTAAACTAATCAAATTTATAATTCTTAATTTGCTCTCAAATGCATTTAAGTATTCTCCCGAAGGCGGAGAGGTTAAACTTGAAATTACAGGAGATGAACAATATATTACATTCCTGGTAAAGGACAATGGAATTGGAATTCCTGAAACTGACAGAATTCATTTGTTTGAACCATTTCATCGAGGTAAGAATATAGATGAAATACAGGGTACAGGATTAGGACTTTCTATAGTTCAAAAATCAGTTGAAATTCATGAAGGGAGTATAAGTTTTAGTTCAATTAACGGCGTAGGCACAACATTTATCGTAAAAATACCTGTTGGGGAAATTGGTGAACAGAAAAAAGATACTATTTATTGAAGACGAAAAAAATGTTAGAGAAAACATTCAATCTCTTCTTGAAGAAGAAGGTTATGAATTTCTTTCTTGTTCTAATGGAAAAGCCGGAATCGAATCTGCAATGAAAAATAAACCGGATCTTATACTTTGCGATATTATGATGCAGGGCGTCGACGGGTATGAAGTACTTGAAAGATTATCCAATGATGAAAATACCAGATCAATCCCGTTTATTTTTCTTACTGCTAAAGTTGAAAGGGCGGATATAAGACTGGGCATGGAACTCGGCGCAGATGACTACTTGTTGAAACCGTTCAAAGCCGATGAATTGTTGAATGCTATCGAAACAAGATTAAGAAAAGTCGAAATAATAAAAGCAGACAATCCCAAGCAGGAAAAGAATTCAAAAGAAAATGAGTATGGTATAGAAGATAAAATATTTATTAATGTAAATGGAGTTCCAAACATAATTAATATAAAAGATATTGAATATATTACTGCGGAAAATCAATATACATCAATTAAATTGATCGCGGATAAATCCATTTTAATTCGCAAGTCAATTAAGAATTGGGAAAACCTTTTACCAAAGAAATATTTTTTACGAGTGCACAGATCTACGATAATAAATTTGGGATTTATTATTAAAATGGAAAAATGGTATAACTCATCATTTGTTATTTTTTTGAAAGATGTTAAGGAACCGTTTATTATAAGTAAAAGGTATTCTTCTATTATTAGGAAAAATAAATTATAAAATACTATTTAAAAAGAATTTAAAACTTATCTAAGATAGATTGAATAATAATTATAAAATATAGCTATCACTTCTTTCTTTGGCGTGCTTTGGTAATGGAGTTGAAATTTAAGTGAAAATTCAAATTATAGGTGATCGGTAATTATTTTACTCCATAATTTGTCCGTTTACAACAAATTGCTCCCGCTTACAATAATTCAATAAATAATTGTAAATAAAGTAACGATTATATATGTGATAATTGGAAGACTATATATGAAAAAACTACTTATAATTGAAGACGACGTAGATTTAAGAACAAATTTAAAAGAGCTGTTGGAGGCTGAAGGATTTAATGTTAAAACAGCTAATGACGGATTGGAAGGTTATGAGCTAATAATTAAGAACCAATTCGATCTTATAATTTGCGATATTTATATGCCGAGAATGGATGGAAAAGAATTGTTGAATAAATTGCAGGAAGAAAAAGCCATACCATCTACTTCCTTTGTTTTTCTTACCGCTCGCGCCGATATGAGTGAATTACGGGAAGGTATGACAAGCGGTGCAGACGACTATCTTGTGAAACCATTTAAAGCAGAGGAACTTCTAAAATCAATTAATGTGAGGATGCAAAAGCGGGAAGAATCAACCAATCAGGTTAGTAATATGCGTGATACGATGATCAGGAAAATTCCTCATGAATTAAGAACTCCGCTGGTCGGGATTTTAGGATTTTCGGAAGTAATTGAAAATGATATCGAAAATCTTTCAAAGGAAGAACTCCGGCAAATGGCTCAATGTATCAGAAAATCAGGAATGCGTCTTCATAGAAGAATAGAAAAATTTCTGACTTTCGCTGATTTGTCGGCTCAGGAAAAAAGTAACCACGAAATTTCAACAGATAAGTTCGAAATTGAAGAAGAACTTTTAAAAGCTTTTTTGAATGATATTCTTATTGAATTTGACCGAAGTGAAGATGTAATCTTTGATTTGGAAGATGCTCAAATAATGATTTCTGCTGATCAATATGTATTAATTTTAAGAGAATTGCTGGAAAATGCTATTAAATTCTCTCAAAAAGGTTCGGGGATAATAATAATGGGCAGAAAAAACGATAAATTCTATAAAACAAGAGTAATCGATGCTGGAAAAGGAATCCCCGAGAAGTATTTAAAAGAAATCGGACCGTTTAATATGTTTTCTGATAATAAAGATACGGCTGAGGGTTCCGGTCTAGGTCTGGCAATTGTAAAAAGACTAATTGAACTTGTTGATGGATATTTGAAAGTTGAAAGTAAAGAGAATTCAATTACAAAAATAGAATTTGGTATCTCAATAATAAATTAAGACCCGATATTTAATTTCCGGAAGATATTTTAATCCGTTTTATAAATTTAATTTGTAAAAAAAAGGAAAATCAGTTTAGACGGTAATAAACAGAATGCAAATATGCTATCGAAGAATTATAATTAATTATTAAGATATAGGTTAAGGGATGGCAGAAGATTTTAAGCAGGCTTTTATTGATGAAGCTTCAGAATTATTATCGGATCTGGAACTCTCTCTTATTAATCTTGAAAAGAGACCGGATGATGCAAATATTATCGCGAGAATATTTCGTTCCCTGCATACAATAAAAGGTTCGTCTGTAATGTTTGGTTATCCCAATGTATCGGAGTTTACGCATAATATTGAATCGGTTTTTCATCATATTAGAATCGGTGATATTCAAATTACAAAAGATATAATTGATTTGACTCTTTTAGCCAGAGATCAAATTTCTAATATGCTGATTAGCGACGAGACTGATTATGAACAAAAATCAATTGTTGAAAAGGAATTAATAACTGCAATTCGAAAGTATTTACCCGAAAGCAAATCAAAAAATATAAATAAAATAAATTGATCATTTTATGGCAAATGCAAATATCCTGGTAGTTGAAGATGAAAAACTTATTGCCCAGGTTGCCCAGATGATGTTAAAGAGTCTGGATTATAATGTCGTTGCAATCGCTTCTTCAGGTGACAAAGCCTTAGCAATGATTGAACAATATATGCCGGATTTAATTTTAATGGATATAATGATAGAAGGCGATATAGATGGGATTGAAACTGCAGAAATTGTAAAACAAAAATATAATATTCCCGTAATCTTTCTTACAGCATATACTGATGACCAGTCTATTAATAGAGCGAAAAAAACAGAACCCTATGGCTATTTGACTAAACCTTTTGAAGTAAAAGATTTAAAAGGAACAATAGAAGTTGCGCTTTATAAAAAGGGGATTGAGAAAAGATTAAAGGAAAGTGAATTATGGTTAAAAGCAACATTGAGCAGTATTGGAGACGGAGTTATTGCAATTGATGAAAACGATAATATTAATTTCATCAATCATGTCGCTGAAAAATTATCGGGTTATCCTTTGATTGAATGCCTCGGACAAAAATTAGATAACGTTTATAATACAATAGCCGACACATCAACCGAAGGAATGATTTATTATTCCAAAAGGAATAGTGATCGGGACCCGATGGATTTTCTTAAAAATAAAATTTTAGTGTCAAAAAGCGGCAGATCAATTCCGATAGAAGAGAACATTTCATCGATCATAAATGATAATGGTAAAATGATCGGCAGAGTTATTACATTCAGGGATATTACTACAAGAAGAGAAGCCCAACTGGAATTATTAACGGCTAAAGATTTTTATTTGAATTTTTTTGAAAAATTCCCGATACCTATATGGCGTTCAAATAATAAGGGACAATTCAATTATTTCAATTCATCCTGGGTTGAGTTTACGGGCAGGAGCATTGATTCGCAGATATTTAGAGCATGGATTGAACTGATTCATCCGGATGACAGAGACGTTTTTATCCAAATATTTGAAAAGGCTCTTTCAAAAAAGGACAGGTTTGATATTGAATTCAGACTATTAAACCAGGAAGCTAAATATCACTGGATGATTTGCGTAGGTAATCCATTTAATGACATTAAAGGAAATTTTGACGGATATATCGGCGTATGTCTTGATATTACAAATAGGAAAATATTTGAAGATGAATTACGAAAGGAAAAAAATATTTCCGAGACCGCTAATAAAGCAAAGAGCATGTTTATCGCAAATATGAGCCATGAAATCAGAACTCCGCTTAATGGAATTATGGGATTAACGGATTTATTATTCGATACAAATTTAAATGAAGAACAATCAGAATATCTCGATATGGTAAAACTGTCATCACAGACTCTGCTGGAACTGCTCAACAATTTACTTGATTTTTCAAAAATAGAAGATCATAAAGAAAAATATGAGGAAAAGGAATTCAATTTAACCGCAAGAATTAATGAAATAATTTTACCATATAAAACGCAAACTAAAAGAGATGGAATAAAACTTGAGATTGAAATTGATGAATCAATCCCGGATAAATTAATAGGTGATGAAAGGAAGATTCAGCAGGTACTTGTTAATCTATTGAGCAATGCCGTTAAATTTACCCATAAGGGGAGTATTAAAATTAAGGTTAATATTGATAAAATAGTTTCAAAGAATCAACAGCAGGGGAAAAATATACTTGTTCATTTTATTGTAAGTGATACGGGAATTGGAATTCCTTCTGAAAAACATTTTATGGTATTTGATAGTTTTGCACAAGTTGATGGTTCATTGACTAGAAAATATTCCGGATCGGGACTTGGATTATCAATAGTTAAAAAACTCGTTGAAATTATGAATGGTAAAATATGGTTTGAAAGTTCGCCTGGAATCGGCAGTAGTTTCCACTTTGTAATTGAATTCAAATCTTTAATAAGTAAACAAAGTAAAGAATCCGTACAAATTGTAGATTAATAAATCTGAAATATAAACAGGACTTATATGAAAACTTTAGTAGTGGAAGATGATTTTGTTAGCAGACTTGTACTGCAAAAAATGCTTACGCCTTTTGGAATCTGTAACATAGCTGTTAACGGGAAAGAAGCTGTTGAAGCATTTATTCTAGCTCAAACCGAAAGCGAGCCATATGATTTGATATGTCTTGATATTATGATGCCGGAAATGGATGGCAGAGAAGCGTTAAAAATAATTAGACAAAAAGAGATTGATATGAATATTCTCCCTAAGGATGAAATAAAAATAATAATGATTACTGCCTTAGATACTCCAAAAGAAGTAATAGATGCTTATTATCAAGGAGGTTGTACTTCATATTTAGTCAAACCGATAAATAAAGAAAAGATTATAAATGCAGTAAAAGAACTAAAGCTTGTTTGACATTGTAAGATTATCATTAGTACTTTCAAACAGAGAAAAGTTTTTATATTATTTTTGTACAATAGAAGATGATGATTTTGACTTAAAGTAAAAAATACTGAAGTAATTGTTAAACTTTAATATCAAGAAGTGTTTGTTTCACTTAAATCTGGTCATTTACAAGCGAACAGTCGCAAAAAACAATGCGATCAAGACAGTTCGGGCAAATTTCTTCCTCGCATCCCCAATGATGAAAACCTCCGTCAGAAACCTTACAATATGGACAGGGTTTATCTGAAACAGTACTTTGAAACCTTATCCTGTTTTTCTTTCTCCCGCCAAGATAAGTAACATTTTTTTGATTACAGGTTTTTGATTTACCAATTTCCTGTTTACAAAATTCACATTTAGCCAAAAATATTCTCCTTTAAATTAAAACCGATCATAATCTGATAAATTTCTTCAATTTTGAAACGAAGAGGTTTGTTTAAGAAAAGATTATAATGAATTTATATTCATTTGTAATATTATATTATTAACATTAACAAAATATCATATAAAAAACCAGATCTTATTATTATTCATACATATTCAAAATAATAATGGCATAAAAAGATTAAATAATAGCATATTACCGAAAAGAAAATAGACAATTGATTTCACGGATTCATTGATTCCTTTGTTGTAATTTATTATAATTACTAAAATTTGGAATTCTATTTACTCTATTTAAATGAGTTGAGGCGCAAATAAGAAAAATTATTTTTAAGTTAATATTTCGCTATGGATATTTTGCAATATTCAGTTCAATGACATTAGGAGTAATCGGTTTAGCTCTTCCTGATGAGGCAATTCTTTCTTTTGCAGGATATTTAACATCCAAAAACAACCTGCAATTGCTTCCAACATTAATATCTGCTTTTGCAGGAACAATTTCCGGAATATCAATAAGTTTCTTTATCGGGCGCAGGTTCGGCGTTAAAATTATTGATAAAATAGGCATTCATTTTCATGTTACAAAAGAAAAACTGGAGCAAAGCAATATATGGCTTACAAAATATGGTAATTGGTTGTTTTTCTTTGGTTACTTTATTCCGGTTGTAAAACATCTTACTGCTATTACTGCCGGATCAGCAAAAGTAAAATATTCTATTTTTGCCTTATACGCTTATACAGGAGGTCTTGTCTGGTCTTTTACTTTTGTTTTGCTAGGATTTTATTTCGGAAGAAAGTGGACTAAATTAATTGAAAGAGTTCAAGGAAACATATTATTAATTATTCTGATAGGTTTATTGATTTTGCTAATATGGGTTATTTATAAATTACTTTTATCTCTTAAAAAGAAAAATGTATTATAAATTAATATATATGAAAATATTATACGTTCCTTATTATCCTTTCATGAAATCGATTTATCTTATTCACTCCTTGTATATCGGATCATTTTAGGCAGCAATTGAATAAAATTACTTATTGCAAGAAAACCAATTTTTCTTGAATAATTATTTAAGATAATATTTTGAAGTAATTTTGCTGTAAACAATCTTCTTCTAAATGTTCTTGTCCATTCTTCAATATAAAATTTTTCAGTTTCCACATCATTCATTCCGCTTGCTCTTTGAATCTCAAATACTTCCGCGATTAGTTGAGCGGATTGGAATGCCATGCCAATACCATCTCCAGCCAGAGGAGCTATAACGGCTGCTGAATCTCCAATCATATAAATACCATTAACAACCAGTTCACGATTTCCAAAATAAATGTTACCGGTGCCATAAATTGCTAAATCGCCAATAATCTGATCTCCTTTGTTTTGAAAGAGATCACCAAAACTATGATTATTTTTCATTAATATTTTTAATTGTTCTCTTGGATTACTTAAATTTTCCTTCCGGTTTTCAAGAAAACAAACAGTAACTTTATTCTCATCAACATAATTAATACCACAATAAATTCCTCTTGAAGTATAAATTTGAATTGCTTTTTTATCCAGCCCGTTAAATAAGGATTCGTCAAAATGAAATTTGATTCCATTAAGTGATGATTTACTATATGCAAAATTCCTATTAAGACTTTTATCGAGTATGTTTTGTTTCCCATATGCTCCAATTAGTTTACTTGAAAAAATTTCCTGCAATGAAGGGCCATCATCTATGAAAAGTGTAAAAGAATCACCTTCTCTGATAATTTCCCGCACCTCGCTTGGTTGAAATACTTTAATGCCTTTTTCTTTTACACAACTGAGAAGAAAATTATCGAAATTCCCCCGTTTTATACCAAAAGCAGTAAATTCTAAATTCACACTAATGTGCTTACCGTTGTCATAAAAAAACTTAAATGAATTAATTGGGTTAGGATTTAATAAAAGGAATTTTTCGAAAAGTTTAAGTTCTTTCAAACTCTGAGTTACTTCTTTTGATAAAAACTCACCACATAAGGTTTCTCTGGGAAATGCTTTTTTTTCAATCAGACAAACATCAAAACCAGCTTTATGCAGGTATAATGCGGCCGTTGCGCCTGCGGGTCCCCCTCCTATTATTGCGACATCGTATTTATTCATAAAAAGTTTATTTTTTTATAACAAGCAGCCAGCGAAACGCCCACCTTGATTTAATCAGAAATGAAGCAGGTTTAATTTCTGATAATATCTTGAATAGTTCATTTTTCAAGAATCCCCTCCTTACCGATAAAGGTGCATCGTTTCTCACCATTTTACTCTGTGAAAACAATAATGTTAACAGTTTAATTCCAACGAACGCAAAAACGGATCTTTGCAGGTCATTGATAATAATTCCATATTTGGAAATATAAAGGCAGCTTTTCAAAATGTATAATATATCTTCATCTCCGAAATGATGAAGAAACAAAGATGCATGAACAATGTCAAAACTGCTTTCCTTGAAAGGCAGGTTTAATGCATTTCCGCAAATAACAATATCTCCTAAATTATTATTTTTAATATAAAAACATGATCTTTTGTTTATATCAAGACAGGTAACCTGGACATTTTTCAATACTTCTTTATTAACGCTGATATTATCGGAACCTCCGGCACCAATATCCAGAATTTTTAATACACCGGAATATTCAATTTTCCCTATTAATTGAAGTAATCCGCTTTTAGATGTTGAGTTACCTCCAAGGAATTTGTTAATTGTTTTAATTTCTTTTAGAGCTATGTCAATTCTTTCATCAGCGATTGAGAAATCATCCATAATTTCTGATTGTTGACTTTTTCTAATTAACATTAGATTCCTTTCAACAGCGCTATTTCCATACTCAAACCTGGACCAAATGCTACAACACAACAGAACTCATCAGAAAGAATGGTATTGGATGAAATAATATTATTCAAAACGAATAAGATGGATGCCGAAGACATATTACCGTAATTTTTTAATACTAAACGAGAAGGCAGCATATCATCATCTTTCAATTGTAATCCGGTTTGAAGAGAATCAAGGATAGCTCTGCCTCCCGGATGTAATGCCCAATATTTTATCTGATTTGTATTTAATCCCCAGGATTCAATTATTTTTTTTAATGCAGGAATTGCCTGTCCAAGTATAATTTTAGGAAGCTCACCGGATAATATCATTTCAAAACCAAAATCGCCGATTCTCCATCCCATCAAATCTGCTGAGTTTTCAAATAAAATGGATTGAGTAGCAATTAGCTTCAACCGTCCTTTTGATTTTGCAGTATTAGATGAAGTAAATAATGCTGCGGCTGCACCGTCAGCGAAAATTAAGTTAGCCAGAATATTATCATTTGTAGATTCTGTTTGCAAGTGCAGGCTGCATAATTCAACCGATACAAGTAATATATTGGTATCTTTTCCGTTAACTGAATTCATCGCTTCCAATACTAAATTGAACCCGATTATTGAAGCGGCGCATCCCATAAATCCAATATGTGTTCTTTTAACGGTCTGCGGTATTTTTAATGAATTAACCAGATGTAAATCCAATCCGGGTGCGAAAAATCCCGTGCATGAAATTGTAATTAACCTGTCAATACTACCGGGATTAAATTCAGTTTTACTAAATAAATTCTTTACAGCTTCTGTAGTTAAAAGTTTGGACCATTTTTCATATTTTTCCATTCTTAACTTTGTTCCGGGTTTTATATGATTATTTCCGGAAGTGAAAAATTTATCATTACTGGTATCTTCGGCATCGGAAATGACTAAATACCTCGAATCAATCCCGGAGCGGTTGGAAACTGCATTGATTAAACGATCTACAGCAACGCCGTCAGCCATCCTTTTTTTTAATTCTTCGGCTGCTTTTGTTTGCAGTACTTTATAAGGGGGAGATGCAACTGCAATATCTACTAACATTAGTTATCACCTATTAAATTATTATCAAACCACCCAACATTCAAAGAAAATCATCTTGTACTTATTAACATATATGTTTAATAAATAATTCATTCATTGGCTTTACATCAACAGTAATTTTTCTATTACGTCTATATCTGAAGTCGGTAAATTACAATTAAAGTTTTCGCAGATATAAACAGTAGTTATATTATCACGTTGAATGTAATTATTTGCATACGGGAATAAATTTTCATACTCATCTTTTTCTGAAATATCAATTAACAGAAGAATTTTATTTGGGATATAATGATTATGAATTAACTTCAAAATCTTATTTGTCAGCGGATCATTAATAGAACCTACAATAATAATTTGCTTTGGTTTAGTAATGCTGAAATCTATTGCACCAAGCATATTTACCATTGCATCAGGGTGTTTGTTTAGCAGGTTAGAAAAACTATAAAGCGATTTATTTTCAATTTCTTCCCATTTTTTATTATTTGTGATTTGTGCAAGACGAAGCAGATTTAGAATTGCGACTGAATTTCCGGACGGTTCTGCATTGTCAATCCACTCTTTTGTTCTTATCAATATAGTATTATCATTTCCATTAGAATCAAAAAATCCGTGATGTATATTATCATAAAATAAATTTATCTGAATACCTGTTAATTCTATAGCTAAATTTATCCATCTAATTTTGAATGAAGCTTCATATAAATCAATTAATCCGAAGATAAAAAATGCATAGTCTTCAAGTCCCCCTTCAAATTTTGTCTCACCATCTCTATATCTGCGAAATAGAATAAAATTCTTCCGATCATACATCTTTGATAAAACAAATTCCGCAGATCTTTCGGCTGCAATAAGATATTTCTCATCTCTTAATATTTTATATGCATTTGAAAAAGCCGATATCATAAGTCCATTCCATGAAGTGAGTATTTTATCATCAAGATGGGGATAAGGCCGTTCTCTTCTTTTAGATGCAAGCTTATTTTTGGAGGAAGATAAGATATAAATGACTTTCTCTTTATTAGAATCAAAGTGTACTACTGCTTCTTCGATTGAGTGTAATTGGTATATAATATTTTCATCATAAAATTCAGAATGCGCTGATAATGATCTATTAATATTCCCGTTCTTTTTAATATTATATATAAAACAGAAAATATTCGATTCTTCTTCTGTAAGTATTTTATCAACTTCATCTTTTTTCCACAAATAATAAGCGCCTTCTTTTTTCATACTGCTATTTGAATAATCGATTACACTTTCCGCATCTATTGCGGAAAAAAATCCACCTTCCGACGAAGTCATTTCCGAAATTACAAAATCAAGAATATCTATTGCCGTTGATAAATAAAAATCATTATGTGTTATTTGAAAAGCCTCTATATATGAATTTGCAAGCTGTGCCTGATCATAAAGCATTTTTTCAAAATGAGGAATACGCCAGCTATTGTCCGTAGCATATCTGTGGAAACCTCCGCCAATATGATCGTGAATTCCTCCGTATGCAATTTCTTTTAGAGTTTCCAAAGCCATTGTTTTCGAAGTCTCTTCTGCAAATCGTTTATAGTAACGAAACAAATAATTAAATATCATAGGTCTTGGGAATTTTGGTGCATCTCCAAAACCTTTATGTACCGGATCATAATTAGCTGCTATTTTATTAAATGCTTTATTGAGGATGTTTTCATTTAAAGATACAGTATTAGTTTTATAATAAATATTATCTTTAATGAAATTAAATATCTTATTACTTGAATTATAAAAATTCTCAGGAGTCAAAAGCCATTGTTTATGAATTTCATTAATTAAATCCGGGAAACCCGGACTTCCGTGTCTTGCGTCAGGAGGAATAAAAGTTGCCCCATAAAAAGGTTTTAAATCAGGAGTAAGAAACATTGACATTGGCCAGCCTCCGCTTCCTGTAATACTTGTCAATGCTTTCATATATATCCGATCAATATCCGGATGCTCTTCTCTATCAACTTTAATATTTATAAAAATATTGTTCATTAATGAAGCTATTTTCTCATTTTCGAAAACTTCTCTTTCCATTACATGGCACCAATAACAGGTAGAATATCCAATTGAAAGAAATATCAATTTGTTTTCAATTCGCGCTTTTTCAAAAGTAAGATCGCTCCAAGGGTACCAATCAACAGGATTAAATGCATGCTGCAGTAAATAAGGGCTTTTTTCATTAATTAGTCTATTAGGTTTATCACCATTTGAAAGGTGTAAATTAATTACATCCTTAATTCCACCTTGATGAGAATTTCCTGAACCAGCATCATGAAATGATTGTGAATTTGTCAACTTTATATCTTAGCCGGATTGTTTTTAGTTAATTATAGAACAATATTGAAGATGAATTGATTCAAAATTTTTTCATTTTAAGGAATACGTAATTAGTAACTCAATGGTAAGTAATAATTTATTTTTAGTGTACGGATTTACCAATTTTAGTACATTATAGATATTAATATTAATCTTAAGCATTTTTCATATATATAAAGAAAACTGATTATATGAAACCCAGAATTAAAACAAAAAAGAAAAAAATCAGAATCCCGCTTCCGAAGCAGCATGCAAAAGTAAAGGAATCAAATAAAATCTATAAACGAATTAAAGCTAAAAATATTATTAAAGATTTATAAAATTTACCGGTCGAAGCAAATATAGATCAATTTTTAATTGAAATGCAATAAGGGAAATAAAATGAATATAACCGGGAATACTATATTAATTACAGGCGGAACATCGGGTATAGGATTGGCCTTCGCTGAAAAACTTATTAAACTTGGTAATCAAATAATAATTTGCGGAAGAAGAGAAGACAGACTACTCCAAATAAAGAACAAAAATCCAAATATAGTTACTAAAATGTGTGATATTTCAGATAATGTGCAGCGGGTAGAACTCAGCAAATGGACTCTTATGAATTTCCCAGAATTAAATGTATTGATTAATAATGCTGGGATTCAATTACTCGCCGATCTGACTAAACCTGTGGATTTAAAAAGGATTAATTCTGAAGTTGAAACAAATCTAATAGCTCCTATTCATCTTTCATCTCTTTTTATAGAACATTTAATCACAAAACAAGAAGCAGCAATATTAAATGTTTCATCAGGTTTAGCATTCGCGCCAATTGCTATTATGCCAGTCTATTGCGCAACCAAAGCCGCAATTCATTCATTAACAATGTCATTACGTCATCAGCTAATAAACACTTCGGTAAAGGTATTTGAAATTATTCCTCCCGCTGTTGATACGGAACTTGGCAGCGATAGAAGAACTGATAAATCTAACTCACATGGTGGAATGCCCGTTTCGGAATTCGTTGAAGAGGTAATAAAAGCTGTTAATGATGATGTGTTTGAATCTGCTGTTGGAATGGCAGTAGGTCTATACACAAAAAGAGAAGAAATGTTCAATATGATGAATAACAGATCATAAATTAGATTATTATACGGCAACATAGATTTCATATATTATTAACGGAGAATCAAAAGGAGGAAAAGCTGCTTGCCGGGATAGGTTTTATTAAACAAATAATTCGGAAAGAGTATCAATAAATAAATGATTTACCTTTTGGTGCAATATGAAAAAGCAAACTATTAATAAGAAAAACGCAAATGAGAAACCTGTCAAAAAAGACAAGCGTAATGTGATTATCAAATCTCTCAATGAAAAAATAAAAGAACAGGAAGAATTCATTCTTACAATTCAATCTTTCAACAAATCTCTTGAAAAACAAGTAGACGAATTATCCTCGGAATTATTAAAAATAAACAAAAGACTTGGTAAGGAAATTTCCAAAAGAACTAGGGCGGAAATAACATTAAAAGAAAAGAATGAACGTTTAAAATATCAAATTGAAAATTCGCCATTGGCAGTTGTAGAATGGAATTCGGATTATTATGTAACTCAATGGACAAAGGAAGCTGAACATCTTTTTGGTTATAGTGCTGTTGAAATGTTAGGAAAGAAGATCGATTCATTGAATATAATTTATGAGCCGGATATTCCAATAGTTGTTAAAACGATGGACCGTCTCAGCAGCGGGAAAGAACTTACGGTTGTTTCTTCAAATCGGAATGTTACGAAATCAGGTAATATTATAGAATGCGTATGGTACAATTCAGTTCTCGTAGATTCTGAAAACAAAATGTCTTCCGTGCAGTCATTAATTCTTGATATAACCGAAAAGGAAAGCGCACGCCTGTTGGCTGAATTTGAAATCCGAAATGCTGAATTGGAAGCTGCTATTTCTTCAATGGCTACAGGTTTAATTTTATATGATACTGCCGGAAGAGCAATCCGGTTTAATAAAATTGCTGAAAGTATATTTCCTAAAGATATTTTCTTTAAGATGAATGTGGAAGAAAGGTATAAAATAGTAAAATGGGAAAGAGAGGATGGACAACCGTTTCCACTTGATGAAATTCCTGTAGCGCGTGCATTACGGGGTGAGACGACTCATAATGCTGTTATCGGAGTAAAAATTCAAGATAATAAATTGTGGATTTCTGCAAGCGCAGCCCCTATCATAACGGCTGATGGTAGAATGCTGGGAGTTGTAGCATCATTTATTGACATCACCCGGCTTAAATTGACAGAGGAAGAATTAAAGGAAAGTGAACAAAAATTCTCAACTACACTGGCAAGTATCGGAGATGCGGTTATAGCCACAGATTTAAATAGCAATATAACGTTTATAAATCCGGTAGCTGAAGAATTAACTGGGTGGACTCTCGGAGAAGCTATTAATAAGCCGGTAAAAGAAATATTTAATATAGTAAATGAGCAAACGGGTTCGGAAGTCGAAAACCCTGAAACAAAAGTATTAAAGTCCGGATTTATTGAAGGTCTCGCCAACCATACAATACTCATAAGAAAGGACGGAACAATAATTCCGATTGACGACAGTGGAGCTCCGATTAAAGATGGTGAAGGAAATACTTCAGGAGTCGTTCTTGTGTTCCGTGATATAACGGAACGCAAGAAAACTGAAGATATGTTGAGGGAAAGCGAAGAGCGTTTCAGAAACATTTTTGAGCTTCCTAAAGCTGTAATGCTTCTTATTGATCCGGGAACAGGAGAAATAGTTGATGCCAATGAAGCTGCTGCAAGTTATTATGGATGGACACGCGAGCAATTGAGGAATATGCTAATTCAGAATATCAATACTATGAATGAAGATGAAGTCGGACATAAACGGGAAGAAGCCCTTGAAGCTAAAAGTAACTATTTTATTTTTCAACATCGGCTTGCAAATGGAGATAACAGATGGGTTGAAGTATATTCCTCTAAGATTCAGATTAAGGAAAAACCTCTTCTTTTCTCAATTGTTCATGATATAACCGAACGGAAAATGATTGAAGATAATCTTTTAAAAAGTGAATCAAACATTCGAGGAATCCTTAATGCTACACGAGAATCAATATATATGTTTGATCGAGAGGGTAAAATAATTACAGCGAATAGAACCGCAGCAGAAAGATTAGGTTTTAATTTCGAAGATATTATCGGGCATCCTTTTTCTGAGTTTATGATAAAAGAACTTGCTTCTTCACGACAGAGACAATTAGATCGAGTATTCAATGAAGGTACGCCTCTTCAGTTTGAAGATGTTAGAAATGGTTTAGTGTTTATTCATAATTTCTATCCGGTTATCGAAAATGAAAAAGTAATCAAAGTAGTTAGTTTTAGTCAGGATATCACCGAACGTAGACATGCTGAAGAAATGATTGAACATCTTGCAACGTTTCCAAGATTAAACCCTAATCCGATAGTTGAAATTGATTTTACCGGGAAAGTGATATTCACTAATGATGCTGTTAAAACTATTCTTAATGAATTGGAAATTGAAGATAACGGAAGTGTTTTTCTTCCTGACGATATATTTGATATAATCGATTCAATAAAAAATGCTAATGAGACCCGGACTTTTGTGCGCGAAATAAATATTAAAAATCATCTTTTTAGTATGAATATATATTATACAAAACAGATTAAAGTTTTACGTCTATATGCAACTGATATTACACAGCAAAAAATTATGGAAATCCAATTGCGCAAATTATCACTGGCTGTCGAGCAAAGTCCCGAAAGTGTTATAATAACAAATACAAACGGCATTATTGAATATGTAAATCCAAAATTTGAGCAAGTAACAGGTTATTCACCGGAAGAAGTAAGGGGGAAAAACCCTAGAATACTAAAATCAGGCTTAACTCCTATGGAAGTGTATGAGAATCTTTGGACAAATATAAATAATGGAAAAGAATGGCGGGGAGAATTATATAACCGGAAAAAGAACGGAGAGCTTTTTTGGGAATCGGTTAGTATTTCTCCGGTGAAAAATTCTGAAGGAACTGTAACTAACATTGTTGCGATTAAGGAAGATATTACTGAGAAAAAAAAACAGATAGAGAGACTTTTCAGATTAAACAGAACATTAAATGCAATGCACAAAAGTAATGAAGCAATTTTACTTTCTAACGATGAGACTCAATTGATGAAAGAAGTATGCAAAGTCATTGTAGAAGACTGCGGACACAAAATGGTATGGATAGGACTTGCTGAGGAAGATATTTTAAAAACTGTCAGACCTGCTGCTTTTTTTGGCTATGAAGAAGGGTACCTTAATACTTTGAATTTAACATGGTCGGATACAGAATATGGCCGCGGACCAACGGGTACTGCAATACGAACCGGAAAATATGCTATTTGCCGAAATATGTTAACAGATCCTAAATTTGAACCCTGGCGCAATGAAGCGGCTAAACGCGGTTATGCTTCTTCAATTGTATTTCCCCTTAAAATATACAATAAAGTTTTCGGTGCATTGACTATTTATTCCGGTGAACCGGATCCATTCTCAACCGATGAAATAAATTTACTTACCGATTTATCCGAAGATTTGTCTTATGGCATTGAT
>Ga0182027_10005419_pt1 | contig 19408 bp, 18 predicted proteins | sample 712E1DmetaG_FD_121300 | JGI IMG/M metagenome (GOLD analysis project Ga0182027, IMG submission 121300) | Permafrost microbial communities from Stordalen Mire, Sweden - 712E1D metaG (Illumina Assembly) | ecosystem: Environmental > Terrestrial > Soil > Wetlands > Permafrost | place: Sweden...
CCCAACAACGCAGCCGTGAGCGAGCAGTAGGTCGCCGCGCCCCCGAGCCGCCAGCCTCGCGGATCGTCATCGGTCAGATCGCGAGAGGCAGCTCCAACGACCACGAGCTGGATGGCGTCCCCGGGGATGGCCTCCACCCGACCCCGGCTCGCCGGTGACGAGCGGTATACTCGGCGCGTTTTCAGACCCTTCCTCCTTGGAGTGGAACCTTGTTCTTCTACGAACTCCGCGAGGGCGACAACGACATCTACGCCGACGTGCTCCTCGTCAACGAGGAGGAGATGGACGCCGACTCATTCTTCGAACTCGTGCAATCGATCCGTATCAGCGTCCAGGACCACTTCGAGGAGGACACGCTGATCGAGGCGATCGCCAATGAGTTGGAGCGCGACCATGGTTTCATTCCAATCTCCGATGAGCGCCTGACCGCGTCGGTCAACGTCTCCAAGCAGGAAGACGACAACTACCTCGCCAGCATCGATTCCGACGATGACGACTCGCCCGACTACCGCGGCATCTTCGTCGACATGCCAGCCGACGGCACGCTGCCCAACTGACTCGGTCGGACGCCGGGACGCTATCGGCTGAAGAGGATCTCGATTACGTCGCCGTCCTTCACCGTGTACGTCTTGCCCTCGGAGCGCAACTTGCCGTGCTTGCGCGCCTCGGCCATCGATTTCAAGGCGAGCAGGTCGGCGTAGGGCACCACCTCGGCCCTGATGAAGCCGTGGGCCAGGTCGGTATGGATGGCGCCCGCCGCGTCGACTGATGACGACGAGTCCGGTATCGGCCAGGCTCGAACTTCGTCCGGCCCAGCGGTCAGGAACGAGATGAGGCCGAGCAGCCGATAGCTGAGCCGGATGACCCGATCCAGGCTCGACTCGGACAGACCCAGCTCGGCCATGAACACCGCCGACTCGTCCGGCTCGAGCTCGCCCAACTCCATCTCGATCTTGGCCGACAGGGCATCGACGAGCGTCTTCGGGTGCTGGTAGCGCCCGGCTATCCCGGCCACTATCTCCCGCTCCCGCGGCAAGTCCGCCTCGCCGACGTTGAGCAGCACCAGGACGGGCTTCTGGGTCAGGAAGCGGAAGCCACGGATCGCCTTCTCTTCCTCGGCCGTCAGCGACTCCGCGCGGAGAGGTTGGCCTGCGGCCAACGGGCCGTGCAAACGCTGCAGTAGCTCGAGTTCGCGATCGTTGGACTCGCGCTCCGCAGGCGTTCCGTGGTGGCCGCTGGCCTTCAGACGCTCGAGTCGCTTCTCGATCATCGACAGGTCGGCCAGCGTGAACTCCAGGTCGAGCCGCTCGAGGTCGCGCCAGGCATCGACCGAGCCGTCGGCGTGCGGCACGCTGGCGTCCTCGAATGCCCGGACTACATGCAGCAGCGCATCGGCCTCTCGCAACCGGGCCAGCTGATCCGCGGGCAGTTCGTCGGTTCCGATTCGGCCTTCGGTCGACGCGGGCGGGGCCGGCAGATCGAAGTACGTCACGTCCGCATGGACGATCTTCTTGGGCTTGAAGATCTCGGCCAGCCTGTCGAGCCGTTCGTCGGGGACCTTCACGGTTCCGACATGGAGCTCCATGCCGCCGTAGCCGCCGGTTTGGGCATGGCCCCGGGTGAGCGTGTTGAAGACTGTCGTCTTCCCCGAGCCGGCAAGCCCGACGATGGCGATCTGCATGAGCTGGTGTTCTCCCTAACGAGGCGGCGGTGCGCCGCACACATGCTAGCGGAACCCAGGGCCGATCCGACAATCGGCCTTTCGCGCGGCGATGCCGTAGTTCGACTAGTAGCCGGCGGCCAGGTCCACCACGTGATCAAGCGGCTGGCCGGCGCGGTAGAGGCGCAGGTTGTCGCAGAAGACGTCCAGTGTCCGACCCAGGACATCGGCGCTCGACCAGCTCGTGTGCGGCGTCACGATGCAGTTGGAAAGGCGATAGAAGGGCGAGGTCTCGGGTAGCGGCTCCTGTCGGAACGCGTCCAGAACCGCGCCGCCGAGCGGTCCGGATCGCAGCGCCCGGAGCAACGCCGGCTCGTCGACCAGGCCTCCCCGGGCCACGTTGATGAGCCACGATCCCGGTTTCGCGGCAGCCAGCACGTCGTCATCGATCAAGCCGTCGGTCTCGCCGGTCAGCGGCAGCCCGAGCACGATGAAGTCCGACGTGGCCATGAGCTGCGGCAGCGCGTCGAGACCGCCCAGAAGCTCGACGCCCTCCACCGGACCCACCGTCGGGCGGCGTCGAATGGCCACGATCCGCGGCCCGAACGGCCGCGCCAGTTTGGCGACCTCGCAGCCGATTCCGCCCAGGCCAACCAGCCCGATTGTGGTCCCGGCCATCTCCCTTGCCTCGAGAGGCTGCCAGGTCCGCTCGCGCTGCAGCTCGATGAGCTGGGGCAGGTTGCGGCACAGCGCCAGAATCATCGTCAGCACATATTCGGCGATAGGGCGATCGAACACGCCCCGGCCATTCGTGACGGTCAGGCCACGCAGGCGGACGCAGGGCGTGAGGACCGACTCGACACCCACCGACACCGAATGGATCCAGCGCATCTTGGGCGCCCGGCCGATCAGTCGATCGAGCGGATCGCCGCCCAGCGACCAGCCCCGCAGGAGAACCTCGACATCGTCGACCGGCTCGTCGGCGACGCCGTCGGCACTGACCGGAACGAGCCTCGCCCCCGGGGCGGCCTGGAGGATCTTCTGGCGCATTACCCCGAAAGCGTCGCGGCCGGTCAGGACCGGGCTGATTGCGATCGCCAGCGGCGAGCCGTCCGGCCCGTGTCCAGGTCCGACCTTTGCGAGGCTCTCAGCGTTCATTGCTTCCCCTGTGCTAGACGGCTCACTCAGGGCGTGGGCAGGACCCTTGCAACCCAACTTGCCGGAAGATCGATCTCCTCTGGTGATGGCAGCGTCTCGGGACCGAGCCAAAGCGTACGCAGCGCGACAGCCCCGCGGGCACGTGCGATTGCCTCGACGAACTCCTCTCCCTTGCGGTATTGCTCCATCTTGAGGTCCATCCCGGTCAGCCGCATCATCGCCCGCTCGACTCCCGACCGCGACTCGCGCCGGGTGTGGAACCTGGCGCTGATGAGCTCCACTTCCGGGACAAGATCCCGGCCGACCTGATCCATGATGTAGTCGGCGAAGCCCTCCAGCAGGCTCATCACGGCCTGTATCTCGCGAAACTCACGACGTTGATCCGGGCTCATCAGCCCTTCCATCCAGCTCTCGCCCGAGCTCGAGCCGCGCAATGCCCGACCCAACCGACCCAGGGCCTCGCCACTCAACTCCACCGAGCCCCTGGACAAGGAAGTGAGCTGCCGCTCCAGCCGCGAGGCCAGGTACGGCCGGAGCCACGGATGAGCCTCGAACTCAAAGGCGTGGGTGGTCTCGTGCAGGGCAATCCAGGTCCGGAACGGGTTGAGCGGCAACTCGAGGGCCGTGGCCGTCCGGCGGATGTTCTCGTCTACGAACATCAGCTGCCCCGGATCCGACTCCGCGCTCAGCAGGGCGATGTCGTACTGGCCCAGGACCCGCTGGCCCATGAACCCCAGCAGATATCCCACCTGGCGAGTCGTCACCATCCGGTTGGCGATGGCCATGGAGGCCTTGACCAGACCCGAGCCGGGCGGGAGCACCTGGTCGAGGAGATCGGCCTCCACCCTGTTCATCAGAGTGGCGAACGTGGCCACGTTGGCGTGGACCCAGGCCTCGCGGTCGACGACGCCACTGCGCTCCACGATGCCGGGCATCTCAGCGTCCAGGGCCCGGCTCAGGGCCGGCACGATCTCGGCCATCGCCGAGGCGTAGATCGGCTCAGATTGGCGGAGCTCGAATGGATCGAGCGTGCCGGGCGCATTCCTGACGCGGCCCGCTGCCTGGCGCTCCGCCGACTTCCAGTCGATCAGGCCGCGACGGGCCGAGCGTTCGGCGCGACGGCCGAGCACAGTGGCGGCGGCCCCGACTACCGCGCCGGCTAGAAACCCAGCCTGCAGGAAGGCGTCACGCCGCCAACCGCCCCGCTTCCTCGGCGGGTCGTCCCTCATGCGACGCCGGCTTCCAGGTCCACGGCGTCGATCTCCGGGAACTCCTGGCCGAACATACGCTCGGCCACCACCCTGAAAGCCGCCACGTCGCCGGTCGTTAGCTGGCGATGGGTCGGCACCCTGGCGGCCTCACCCGGCGGCTCGTGGCCTGCCATGCCGGCGTCGGCAGCGGTGCCCCGACTCGTGCCCGGAGCCTCCATGGCGTTCACCGACAGCAACTCCGCGAGCGATGACGCGGTGGCCGTAGCCGAGTCCACGATGGCCACGCTGTCTCCGACGATCTCGCGCAGCTCGCCGACCAGCAGCGGGTAGTGGGTGCAACCCAGGAGCAGCGTGTCGATCCGCGCCGACGGCGGCAACGGGAAGATGAACTCGCCGTCGCCGTTGAGCTCGCCGAGCAGGGGCGCAACGGCAGCCCGTACCGCGGCCTCCACGTCCGGCCCGGTCAGACGACCGGCCTCGACGAGCGGGACCAGGCTCGGCGTGGCGTGCTCGTATACCTCGATGGCCGGGTTCTCGTCCTTGATGGCGTTGAAGTAGGCGCGCGAGCGAACCGTGGCCGGGGTGGCGATGACCCCGACGCGCCTGTTGCGTGTCGCCAGGGCGGCCGCCGCCGCGCCGGGTCTGACCACGCCCAGCACAGGCAGGTCGTAGCGGCGCCGGAAATCGCCCAGGGCAACCGATGTCGACGTATTGCAGGCCACGACAAGCGCCTTGACGTCACGCCCAACGAGGGCGTCGAGCGCCTGGATGCTGAACCGCCTCACCTCGTCGTCGGTGCGAACGCCGTAGGGTGCGCGGGCGTTGTCGCCAAGGTAGACGGTCGACTCGAACGGGACACGCCGCAGAATCTCGCGCAGGACGGTGAGACCGCCTACCCCCGAGTCGAATACGCCGATTGGACGCCTGTCGGACACGGTCTCAGTGTCTCACCGGTGCGCCTGCGGTGCGACCCATGATCGTCTGGGCCGCGCGTTGGATGTCTTTGCTGACCGCGGCGTCGGGACTCGAGACCACGAAGGGCATGCCTTCGTTGTTGGCCTGGACGACCAGACGCCCATCGGACACGACTTCGAAGTCCGGCCGTCGACCGAGCGACCTCGCCAGTTCCTCGCGGCCGATGCCGCCACTGGAGTCCGACCGGTTGACCAGGTAGCGCATCTTCTCGGGCGGGTAGCCGATCGACGCGAACACCTCAGCCACGGCGATCGTGTTGTGGATCGTGGTCGAGTCGTAGGTGACGACGGAGAGAACCATGTCGCTGCCGTCGAGCAAGCTCAACGTCACCTCCGAGAGCGTGGTCGGCGTGTCGATGACGATCGCCTCGTACAGGCGGCGCAGCAGCGATATCGTCTTCTCGACGTCTCGCGCCGTGACCATCTCCGCCATCTCGACACGCGGCGGCGCCAGCAGGATGTCGATGCCCGCCGGGTCGCGCCACATCACGTCGCGCAAATCGGATTCCTGAACGCGATCCGTCGGCAGGTCCAGGATCGACGGGACGTCGCTGGGCACCTTCAGCAGAGCTCGAAGGTCGCCGTACTGCAGGCTGCCATCGATAAGGGCCGTGGCCACTCCCATCTGGCCCAGAGCCACGGCCAGATTGAAAGCGATGGTCGTCTTGCCAACGCCGCCCTTCGGCGAGAAGACCGAGATGACGCGGCAGGCGCCCGATGTCCTGGACTGCCGGTCCGTCAGGACGTGGCTCAGGGTGTTGACCAGCTCGAAGCCGCTGAACGGCAGGGTGAGCACGGCGTCGATGCCACGGCCGGGATCGCGGGCGAGCGGATGCTGAGGCACGGTGAGGACGACGACGGGAATATCCAGGCCGGAGTCGCGCAACTTCTCGATGAGCTGCGGCCCCTTGACCTTGCCCTGGAGCAGCAGGTCGATCATCACGACGTCCGGCCGGAGCTGCTTGGCTGCCTCGACCACCTTGGAGCCGTCGTTCAGAACCTCGAGCAGCTTGACCTGCGCCTGAACACTCAGCAGGTTGCGGACGTGCTGACTTACCTGCGGAACATCTTCCGCGACTAACAGGCGAATCGAGCTAGGGTTGGCCACAGACCGACTATATCAAGCCTGCGGGGCGGGTCTGCCCCGCCGCCGCGCTACAAGAATGGCCCGTTCGTCATGGGGACCTATGGGATCGAGGCCGTAATCGCCCGCAACTACTTCGACCTCGAGGCCCGCGGACTCGGCCAGGGCACGGAGATCTTCGGCGTTGAGCAGCCTCAGCCGGTCCTCACGCACCCACCTGGAAACGACTCCCCCCTGGCTCCCCTCCTCGTAGATCGAGGTCAGGTGAACGTGACCGGTTGCGGGCTCGTGCTGCGCCGCCGTCTTCTTCGTGACCAACAGCCCGGTCTCGGGATCGTCTCGGACGTACTCGAGGCAGATGCGGCCGTCATATCGGGCCAGTTCGTCCGCGCTGGGCAGCCAAACGTCGACAACCGCAATGCCGCCGGGCTCGAGATGCCGGGCCATCGTCTCGAGCGCGGCCTGTTGCGTATCCCGACTGTCGAGCAGCAGGATCGAGTTGAGGGCCAGGATGGCCAGGCGGAACCTGGCGCTCCCGGGCAGCTTCAGGCCGATCAGATCGGCCTCGACCGGCTCGAATCGCGTCTGGGCCTCCGCCCCGGCCTTCGCGGCCGCCGCCACGGCCCGGGCTAGCATGGCGGGGTCGTTGTCGACGGCAGTGACCGCGTAACCCGAGCCTGCGAGCGGCAACGCCACCCGTCCGGATCCGGCCGCGATCTCGAGTACCGGCCCGCCGGTCCGCGCGGCCAGCGCCAGGTACAACTCGATGTCGCCGGGGTCCTCGGCCAAATCGAGGTCGTAGAGCCGGGCCAGCGCAGCGGCGGTAGTCGGATCGCGTCGGGGCTCGGTCATCGAGTGAAGCGTGACATAACTCGCCCTGAAGGGTTGGGTGATTTGCGCGCTCCGGCGTGCGCAGTCCAAACGCCGACAACGGTCGACAAGTAGCCTGTAGGCGAACCTTGGAAGGGGTCGAGCTTGCCGGAGTTCAAGCGGGTCCATGGCGACATGAGAGCCGTGTTGGAGGTCTGACGGTCGAAGTCGGGCAGCCTACCGCTCCATCGAGAGGGTGATCTCGGCCATGAGCACGAGGACAACCACGAAGACCGCGATCGGCAGACTCAGGACGGCCTGAATCCGAAGCGCCACGAATAGGGTGACAACAGCGGCGACCCATGCGCCCCGTCGTATGGCCCGGCCCCAGTCGCCGAGCAATGCGATCCGGCGGTGGCTGGCGAAAGCCGCCAGCCAGAAGAGCGGAACGGTCGTCAGGCCGCAGCCGAGGCCGATCATCGCCGCTCCGACCAACCCGGTGGTGGGGTCCTTGTGCGGATAGGTGGTCGTCACGAACTGCGCCACCGCCACCCAGCCGATGAGCGCGGCGCCGATGAAGAAGCAGTTGGCCAGACGATCCCTCAGTTCCATCGAGGCCAGTCTACCTACCGAGGGCCGATTTCAGCTCCAGAATCGAGTCGATCGTGAGATCGGGTCGCGCTTCTGGCGACGCCGGCGCCACCGGCAGCGGCGAGTCCGCCGGCTTCAGGCGAACCCAGGTCGCACGCCAGCCGACGCCGTGGGCGCCCACCACGTCCGCGCCGGGATCGTCGCCAACATTGAGAATCACGGGAAAGACAACCAGCGTGTTCCCGACGTCGAGCGTTATCGCCTGCACGCCTCTCACTTGGCGACGCTCGCCGGGCAGATGTCGCGGAAAGCGCAGTAGCCGCAAGCCAGATAGTCCGGACTGGCCTCGAACCGCCGCGCCCGAATACCGGCGGCCGCCTTCCGAATCGAATCGCGGGCCTTGTCGAGCCTCTTCTCGTCGACCTCGACGCGCCCAACCAGGCCCGACTCGAGGAACCAGAGTTGCAGCGCGTCCGGCAGTCGACCGGTCTCGGCCTGGTAAGCCATGGCATAGATCTGCAGCTGGAGCGACTCTCGGGCGCGCTCTCGGGCTCGGGCCGGGTCGCGGACGTCGCTGGACTTGTAGTCGGTGATGGTGACGCGCTCAGGGTGGAAGCCCGGCAGCACGGGCGTGACGGCGTCGGGGTGCTGACCCTCCCCCGCCGCAGGCTGGGCCTCGGCCGAAGCGGACTCCAAACGCTCGATGTCGACACGATCCATCCGACCACGGATTCGATCGCCATCGAGAGTGAAGCTGAACTCGCGCTCGACGTATGCCGGCACGATCGTGCCCGGCTGGAGCTGCTCCTCGCGGAAACGGCGCAACGCGGCCCGACCGGCCGCCAGCCGCGCCTCCTCATGTTCCCGTGTGAGAAACCCCTCGTTGGACCAGGCGGCGTCGAAGGCTGCCAGCAATTCGTCCTCGGTCATCGTGTAGCCGCGGGCCTGACGCCGGTGGAATTCCTGGACCGCTTTGTGCAGAGCAGAGCCGTACACGATCGAGTGGTGCGGCGCGATGGGCACACGCAGGACGTGGACGTACTTGTACTTGAGCGGACAGGTCAGGTAGTCGTCGACCTGATAGAAGCTCAGCGAGAGCGGTCCCTCCACGACCTCTCGCCCCGGCTCGACCGGCTCAGCCTTTGGCTCGAACGCCGCCAGCCGCTCCAGTGGGGCGTGGGCGAGGGCATCCGCCGCCGCGCCGGTGGCTGCGGTCGCCGGCAGGTCAAGCGCCTCGAGCACGAACTGTGAAACCCGCCGCGCCCGCCGGCCGCCGTAGTCCGAGGCATGGCTCAGGACCAGCTCATCGCGAGCCCTGGTCATTCCCACGTAGAAGAGTCGCCGCTCTTCCTGGACGTGGGCGTCGCCCTCCGGCAGCGTTTCGTGGACGAGTTGCACCGGCAGTCCCAGCGGCTCGCGACGGGTGCGAGCCGGAAATCGACCGTCGATCAGGCCGGTCATGTACACGACCGGGAACTCCAGGCCCTTGGCCTTGTGGACCGTTAGCACCGAAACCGCATCGGCGTCCGGGTCGATCTCGGCCGTGGCCGGGTCGTCGCCCGCATCGATCAGCGTTTGAAGGTGACGGGCAACGAAGACGATCCGGTCGTCAGGCAGCAGGTCCGACTGCGCCCGGATGATGTCGAAGAAGCGGGCGATGTTCTGGAGCGACTCCTCCGCGGCCACCGAGTCGGTCGACGCAAGCCTCGAGAGCAGGCCGCTGTCCCGCAGGAAGCGGTACAGCACCTCGCCGGCCGGCCGTTCGTGGGCCAGGTCCGTGTAGCGCCGCATATCGCCGACGAGCCGTTCCAGCGTGGCGCGGGTTTCCGGGGCGAGCCGCAGCAGGCCGGGCTGTCGAGTGAGCTCCTCGAGGACTTCCCAGAGCGACCGATTGCGGCGGCGGGCGCTGTTGACGATGGCTGTGAGATCCGGACCACCCAGCCCGTACACGTCGGATGCGGCCATGGCGTAGACGTCGACACTGGCCGAGAGATCGGCGATCGCCCGCAGGAAAGCGAGCAGCAGGCGTATCTCCGGGCGAGCGTACAAACCCGAAGTACCCGAGAAGCACCACGGCACCCCGGCCATATTCAGGCTGCGCAGGATCGGATCCGCATCGGCGTTGGCGCGAACCAGGATCGCGAAATCTCGCGGCTTCGAGCCGCCGGTAACGAGAGCCGCGATCTCTCGAGCCACGCCGTCGGCCTCCTCGGACCCGGTGGCGAAGACGAGATGCCGGACCGGCCTGATCGTGCCGCCGCGCTCGGCCACGAGCCGCTTGTCGATGCCGTTGCGGACTTCCAGCCGATCCGGGTCGTTGAACCGGATGAGGCGGTAGCTGGCGTCCAGGATCGGCGCCATCGAACGATAGTTTCGGCGCAGCACTATCTGGCGGGTTCGCAGGTGGCGGCGCTTGAACTCGATGATGTTGCTGATCGCAGCGCCGCGGAACTTGTAGATCGATTGGTCGTCATCGCCCACGACGGTCACGTTGCCGTGCGGCGCAGCCAGCAGCTCGACGAGCTCCGATTGGGCGCGGTTGGTGTCCTGGAACTCGTCGACGAGGACGTAGCGGAAACGCGCCTGAAGCTCGACCCGCGCCGCCGCCGACTGGCGCAGCAGACGAAGCGCCAGGCTGACCTGATCCCCGAAGTCGATCAATCCGGCCTTCCGCAGGAGCTTCTGATAGCAGTCATAGGCGCGAGCCAGCTCTGACTGGCGGCGCGCCTCCTCCTCCAATGCGATGGTGCCGTCGGTCGCTTCGGCGCCACCGGCGCCCTCGCCCGCCCGGCTCGCCGCGGCCCCGGCCTTCAGCGCGGACGCAAAGTCGAGGTAGGCCTGGGGACTGACGTCCTCGTCCTTGCAGCGGCTGAACAGCGTGGCCAGCGCACCCAGGAAACGCGTCGGGTCGCCCAGCGGCCTGTACTCGTCCAGCTCGAATTCGAAGAGCCGCTCTCGCAGGAATATCACGACCTCCGGTCGGGAGAGGACGCGCGAGTCGGTGGGCAGACCCAACTCGAGCGAGAACTCTCGAACGAGCCGGTCGCCGAAGGCGTGGAACGTGGATACCGCGGCGTCCGTGTAGCCGTAGGGCACCAGCTGATCCACGCGGGTCTGCATCTCATCCGCGGCCTTGTCCGTGAAGGTCAGGGCCAGGATCTCCGACGGCCGCGCTCGGCGGGTCGCAATCAACCAGGCGATGCGGCGCGTGATGACCTGGGTCTTGCCCGTTCCGGCGCCCGCGACCACCAGCAGCGGCCCATCACCGTGGCACACGGCGCGTCGCTGCTCGGCATTGAGCCCGGCGAGGAGCGACTCGACGCCGGCAACCGACTCGGCAGCGACCTCGTCATCGGGCGGAGGCGCCCACCAGACAGGTATCTGCTCCAGCGGGAGCGGTTCGCGTGTGGATGCCCGGCGGCCCTGGCGCGTCATCCTGGCAGTCTCATCGGCCGCAGTGACATCTCACGTGTCACTCACTGCCGGGTGCGCCTATTTGGTTCGAGGCTCGGAAACCGGCGGCCGTCCAGGTTTGAAGCCTACCCGCTCGGAGTCGGGCGCCTCGGCCTCCTCGGCAGCGACGGCGTCCTTGGACTTCTCCTGACCCTTCGCCTGCTCACTGGCGGCCCGTTTGGCGGTCTCCTGGGCTGGGGCGACAGGGGCAGCTGGCTTGGAAACCGGCGCCGAAACCGCCCTGGCGGGCGCTGCCTTAGGTGCCTCAGCGACGGCCGGCATCGGCTTCGCCGCGGGTGCGCCCACGGCTGGCGAAACCCTGGGAGCCACGCTGGGAGCTGCAGCCGGCACGGCGCTCGGCGCGGCGGCAGCGCGACTTGCGGCCGCTGATCGCGGCGGCGCAGAGGGTCGGGAGGACCGTTTGGCGCGGGCCTCGTCGATTGCGTCCTGCTCCTCAGCCGACAGCGACGTATCGGACTTGCCACCAACAACGGCCTTGGCGTAGATGCGAGTGCCGGTCCGAGAATGAAGGCTGCTCACGATGTAGCCATCGTCCGACTCGTCGAGCAGGGCCAGAGCGAAACTCTGGTTGCCGCCGGTGTCGGGGAAGGGATTGAAGCGAACCAGCCCCAGTCGGGCGTAGTGGTGACGCGCGGAACTCTCCAGAACCGCCATTCGCGCGGTCAGCTCGTCGAGATCGCGGCCGACCTGATGCACGGTCTCCAGATGCTCGCCCAGAACCGATTCGAGGTCGCTGCCCTCGACGCCCCCCGTAAGGTCATCGATGCGTCGCCTTAGCTTGCTGACCTGGATCGACTGCAGCATCACCATCGTCAGCAGGCACAAGCCTGCCAGTACCAATGTGATGGCAGCCAGGTTGTTGGAAAAGAAGTCGACCACAAGTACCTCCGTCAATCGCCCCCGAGTCTACCAGCCGCGAGCGTAAGGCTGCTCTGAAGGCGGCGTAGAGCCAGGACGGCGCGGCGCCCCGCGGCGCCCGGCGAGACCGACCGGGATGGTATCCTCGACGCCACCGAATAGCTTCGGATGTGTGTATTGACCGGCAGCGCACGCCCCGCGCCTGCCTACGACTGAGCCAACGGAGGCCTCTCACAAGCCATGGCCAAGCGCACTCGTGGATCGAACCGACCTGGCCAGCGACATGCCGAGAGGCACGGTTCCGCCAGACCCCAGTCTCGCCTCGAATCTCAAGCCGCCGGCAGCCTGTCCGCGGCCGAGGAGGCTCGAGCGGCAGAGCTCGAGTCGCAGATCATCGCCCAGGAACGGGCCGCCGAGGTCACCCGGGCGCGCGGTCGCGACCGAGGTCGAGCCGCGGAAGTCGCACGGCCCGGCCGCGCCGGCGGCCAGGGCCTGCTGGCAGCGCGGGCTGCCGAGGAGTACGGCTATGTGGTCCGCGACGTTCGCCGGATCCTGGTCGTAGGCGGGGCCATCGTCGCGGTGCTGGCTGTCCTGTTCGTCCTCATCGACGTCATCCGCGCGGTGACGATCAGCTAGACCGGCCGGCTGCCGCACCCCCGGCACCATCCGAGTCGAGCTCAGGACTCTCGCGGCGGCCTGTCAAGCACCCGGCGCACGGCGTCACATAGCTCCCTTGGCGTGAACGGCTTGGTCAGCACCGCGCCTTCGGCGGCCGCCCCCGTCAACTCCTCTTCGCGATCCCGCGGATAGCCCGACATGAAGAGAACCTTCAGGTCACGGCGCTTGGAGCTCAGCGCGGCCGCGATGGTGGGCCCATCGAAGTCCGGCATGACGACGTCCGTGACCAGAATGTCGAGGTCGGCGCCGAGCTTGTCGGCCAGGCCCAACGCCTCGTGCGGGCCGGCTACATGGACTAGGTAGCCTTCCGCGTCGAGGGCCCGCTTGCAGAAGTCACGGACGGTCGGCTCGTCCTCGATCAGCAGGATCGTTTCCCCGGCTCGGCGTCCGGAAGCTGATTCGGTGGCTGGGGCGCCGGGCTGTTGCATCGCCACTTCGCACTGCGGCAGTTCGATTATGAAGCGCGAGCCCACCCCGACAGTCGATTCGACGCGGATGTGGCCGCCCATCTGCTGGACGATGCCGTAGACCGTCGCCAGGCCCAGTCCGGTTCCCTTGCCCTGGCCCTTCGTCGTGAAGAACGGCTCGAAGACGTGCTCGAGCAATTCCGAATCCATCCCGACGCCCGAATCGGCGATCTCCAGGCTGGCCCAAACCTTGTCGGTATCGCGGTTGCCGATGCCAGACACCAGGCCGCTCGTCGTCAGGGCCAGCGACCCGCCGCCCGGCATGGCGTCCCGGCCGTTCACAACGAGATTCATGACAAGCTGGTCGAGCTGGCTGGGATCGGCCTCGACGGCCCCGAGCGTCCGGTCGAGCATCACCCCGAACTCGATCTCCTCGCCCAGCAGGCGCCGCAGCATCGGCACCATGGCCTCGATTCGGGCGTTGAGATCGACAGGTTCCATGGCGCGCTTGCCGCGGCGTCCGAATGCCAGAAGCTGCGCCGTCAGCTCGGCCGCTCGAGACCCGGCCCTCCGAATCTCGACGGCATCGGTCGCGCGCTCGTCGCCTTCGAGCGCCAGGATCAGGAGATCCGCATAGCCGTTCACCACGGTCAGGAGGTTGTTGAAGTCGTGGGCGACGCCGCCAGCCAATCGGCCCAGGGCCTCCATCTTGGAAGCTTCGCGAAGGTGTTCTTCGAGAACCTTGCGCTCGGAGATGTCCTCGATCGTGGCCAGCGAGAACTCTGGCAGACCCAGCCCTTCGCGGACCGGTGAGACGTGGACCCGAGCCCAGATCTCGTGCCCGTCCTTTGCGACGTACCGCTTCTCCGTCTCGAACCCATCGCTGCGACCCGCAAACACTTCCTTGAGCAGCAGGCGCGAAGCGTCTCGGTTGGCCGGATGGGCGAAGTCCGCGATGGCCAGCGAGCTCACTTCCGCGCTGTCGTAACCGAGGAGGCGGCGGAAGGCAGCGTTGGTTTCGACCGGGTGCCCTGCCCGATCTCCGAGGATCATCGGCAGAGACGACTGATCGAAGACCGCCCTGACGCGAGCCTCGCTCGCGCGAAGGGCTGCCTCGGTGCCCTTGCGAGTGCTCACGTCACGAATTATGAGTTCGAATGCCGGCCGGCCGTCGAAGACCACCGGCGCAGACACGACCTCGACGTCGAAGGCCGTTCCGTCGAGCCTCAGATGTCGCTCCTCGGTGAGCGGCGCCGCCTCGCCCGAAGCGAGCATGTGGGCCATTCGCTCCCGAACCAACTCTCGACTCTCGGGTGCCACCTGTTCGATGACAGGTCTGCCAGCCAGCTCCGCGGCGCTACCGGCACCGTACAACTCGATGGCGGCGCGGTTGACGAAGACCACCAGGCCGTTCTGGTGGACGACCACCGGGTCCGGGAGCAGTTCGAGCAGCTTCTCGAAGCGCGACTCGGTTTCGGCGATCTCGCGGGCGACCTTGAGCCCACGAGTAGTCTCCGTGCCGGTCGCGACCACGAAGCGAAAGCCATCGCCGCAGTCGACGAGACGGGCCGACCACGAGACGCGAGCCTTCCGACCGTCTTTGCGGAGCCATTGAGCCTGGAACTCGACCTTCCGCTCGACCGCGGAAGCGAGCCTGTCGAACGCGTCCTGGGCCACCGTCCGAAGGTTCGGTCTGAGCCGCATGACCGACCACAGCGGCTTGCCGGCAACCTCCGAAAGCGGCACCCCCGACGTTTCGTCGCACCGCTGATTCCACAGCCAGAGACTGCACTCGAGTGAGGCGACCACGACGAGCGAGTCGACTGCATCGATGACGCGCTGGATCGCGGCGCCATGCGCGATCATCTGCGCGGCGGGGTCAGGCGATGGCGCAGCGGGCAGGCTCGACCGTGATCCGCGGGAAACGACGCGACGGAGGATTGGGATAGCCATGCACTCCGAATGCTACACAGTACGGAGGATGCGCCCGGTGCGCGGCTGCAGCGGAGCGGCCACGGCTTCTCCGACAGCCATCGACCCCGGCCCGATACCGTGACAACGGGCAGCCTGTAGGATCGACTGATGGCAGGACGCCGCGCCAACCGTAGCCTGACCTCAGAGTCCGGGCAACAGCCCGCTTTCGTGCCGCCGCGCGAGCGCCAGCCACTTGCGGCCAGGATGCGCCCTCGCACCCTCGACGAGCTGGTCGGTCACGAACGGCTCGTCGGCGAACGCGGGACCCTGCGCCGGGCCATCGAGGGCGGCCATCTCGGGTCGCTTCTGTTCTGGGGACCTCCCGGCAGCGGCAAGACGAGCCTGGCCCGCGTCCTGGCGGGGGCCGCCGGTGCTCGCCTGGTGACGATCTCCGCGGTCATGAGCGGCGTGGCGGAGGTTCGCGCACTGGTCGCCGAAGCCGGCGAACGACTGACTCTCAACGGTCAGCAGACCGTCCTGTTCATCGACGAGATCCATCGCTTCAACAAAGCCCAGCAGGACGCCCTTCTGCCGCACGTCGAGAACGGCACGGTGACGCTCGTTGGTGCCACAACCGAGAACCCGTACTTCGAGGTCAACTCCGCCCTGCTGTCTCGTCTGCGGGTCTATCGCCTTGAGCCGCTCACCGACGAGGAGGTCGGCACGGTCGTCCGGCGCGCCCTGATCGACCCGGAGCGGGGCCTGGCCGGCGAACTGGGTCCAATCGGGGGCGTGGCCCTGGCAGATGAGCCGCTCGAACATCTCGTCAGTCTGTCCGCGGGCGATGCCCGCCAGGCCCTCAACGTCCTGGAGGGGGCCGTGTCGATCGCCGATTCGGAGGGGATACACGACGCCGACGGCCGTGTCTCGCCTCGCCTCGAAGATGTCGAGGCCGCGGCTCAGCAGCGCGTCCTGGCCTACGACCGAGCCGGCGACGGCCACTACGACACTGTCAGCGCCTTCATCAAAAGCGTTCGGGGCAACGACCCCGACGCCGCCCTGTACTGGCTGGCGTCGATGATCGCCGCCGGCGAGGACCCCCGCTTCATCGCCCGCCGGCTGATCATCCTGGCCTCGGAGGACATTGGTCTGGCCGACCCCCGGGCTCTCGAGTTGGCCGTGGCCGCGGCTCAGGCTCTCGATTGGGTCGGCCTGCCGGAGGCGCAATATGCCCTGGCCGAGGCGACCGTGATGCTGGCGGTCACGACCAAGAGCAACGCCGTCGGGCGCGGCTACTTCGCCGCCATGGCCGATGTGCTGGACAAGGGCTCGCTGCCGGTTCCACCACACCTGAGGTCGAATGGCGCCGGCCGTCGCAACTATCGCTACCCCCACGACTACGAGGGCGACGACGTCGACCAGCAGTACCTGCCCGACAACCTTGTCGGCCGACGCTACTACTTCCCAGGCGGGCTGGGCGCCGAGCAGAAGATCGGCGAGCGGCTGGACCGCCTCGCGAAGGGCCGCCTGGACAGCCCTCGACGGAAGCCTCGCGTCGATGGCCAGCCCCAGGCAGATCCCATGTCCGCCGGCTCCGAAGGCATGCGCCTGCGCCAGCAGAGTCTGCGCGAACTGGCCGAGGAACAGCGCCGCGATGCCGGCGACAGCTAGCCCGACCGGCCGCCAGAAGGTCGCTCTTCTGCGCCGATTTACCTAGTTCTGCCGGCCCTACTCGACCGGGTTATTGCGAACGAATTCGTACCGTCGCAGCCTGCGCATTGGAAGTTGCGGGTTGCCGGGCAGGCCCTCCGCAGCTCGGGAATCGGGCGCCGAAGGAGAAGAGATTAGGCGCCGATTGCGGGCCTGCGGCTTGTCTCACGGGCTGCAACGAATCTGTCACGGACGCGCCCCTGCCGCCGGTACAGATTCACGCATGCCGGCCGAATACTCAGTTGCGTCTCAAGTGGTTACACGGGGAGTGCCATGTCACGAGCGCACGCCGTCGCGCCCATGGTTGGCGCCGAGAGTTCGTTTCGCAGACCTGTGCGGACTGTGAGCCCGAAGGCCCAGCCTGCCCGCCGCTCTGCCCCACAGAAGCCGTCCTGCTACTTCGAGCGCGCCATGCTGCTGTGGCCGAGACTCGACCGAGCGAAGATCCTCCGCGTCGCCAACGACCCCGCTCGAATCGCCGAGATCGTGGAGCGCCGGACATCGCAGCCATATGACGTGATCCTGGCCATGCTTACCAGGCAGGCTCCGCCGCTCACTGCTCCGACGGAGGAGACCAACGGATTCAACTACGGCCGCGCCGACTCGACCCGCGTCGCCCTTCGTATCGTCCGCAGCGAAGAAGGGAACGCCATCCGCGTTCAGGATCTTCTGCCGGCCTGACCTCTGCTCCGGCGAAACTCGACGACCGATCCGTCGCCGGCCCGCTGTGCCCAAAGAGAGAGCCGGTTCGCCACTACCTGCTGCAGGACGTCTGTCTCGGGTGGTTCCGCGCGGTTCCTGGCGATCCGGCTCTTCGCCAGGGTCGTCGGGAACGGGCGATCCAACTTGAGCGCAGTGGAGGTTTCCGTGGAGCCGGACCGCACCACTCTCGTTGTGCCGCGGTCTCGAGCTAGGGTTCGAGCTCCAGGGCTCGCACATGCCTCGGGCGGAAGATCGCTATCGGCGGACGATCGAAGACCGCAACCCGGGTCACGCCGAGTCGCTCGGCAGTTGCCACCAGCACAGCGTCGGTGAGGCGCGGCCGATACTCGATGGTTTCGTGCATCAACTCCGTGGCGCGGACCAGATCCGCCGTGGTCGGAGCCACGACCTTCACTGCCCCGCTGCCGATCGACTTGAGGAGCGCGAACACCGCCCGCAGCCCGAGTTCTCGCTGCAGAAGCAGGTCCAGCTCGGCCAGCGTCAGGGCCCCGATCATCAGGGGCTCGTTGACCCGACCGAACCACGCCACCGCCGCACGATGGTTCAAGTCCGATTGATCCGCGGCGGCGAGGACGGCGCTCGAGTCGAGGAGAATGGCCACGTTCAGACGTCCTCCGGGCCGGGTCGAAGTCCGGCCTCACGGCGGGCTATCGAGCGCCCGTCGAGCGACAACCGCCCGTGGTCGCTGCGACCGATGGCCACAAACGAGAGATCCGGAGCGGTGTCGTGAACCTCGAGGTACGACTCCACGGCAGCGGTGAGGACCGAAGTCTTGGTCACCCCGCTCCGAGCCGCGAAGCGGTCCAGCCGCTCCAGCAGGTCCGAGTCGATCAGGATAGTGGTTCGCTTCTGCATATGCGGTCATATATACCACACTGGCCGGAGCCACAACGCACCACTAGTATTCCGCGGCATCCTGTTCCCGCAGAGAGGTGGATTACGTGAATCGCTTCGAGCCCAACCTTCGAATTCCCGGCCCGACTTCGCTCCCCGACGCAGTCCGCGAGGCTGGTGCCCGGCAGATGGTCAACCATCGCGGGCCCGAGTTCGCCGCCCTGCAGAACCGGGTCATCGATCGCCTCAAGACCTTCTACAAGACACAGAACGACGTCCTGATCGTGACCGCGGCTGGGACGGGTGGCCTCGAGTCGGCGATCGTCAGCTTCCTCTCCCCGGGCGACAAGGTGCTGGCGATCACGATCGGCGCCTTCGGCGATCGCTTCGCCAAGATCGCCACGGTCTACGGCGCGGACGTGACCAAGCTGGCCTTCGAGTGGGGCAAGGCCGCCGACGTCGCCAAGGTTCGCGAGGCCCTTCAGGCCGGCGGCCCCTGGAAGGCCGTCCTGATGACTCAGAACGAGACCTCAACCGCCGTCACGAACCCGATCAAGGACCTTGCCGCCGCCGTCAAGCAACTCGCGCCCGACGCGCTGATCATCGTCGACGCCATCTCGGGCCTGGGTGCCGTCCCGTTCGAGACCGACGCCTGGGGCCTGGACGTGGTTGTCAGCGGATCCCAGAAGGCCTGGATGGTCGCCCCGGGGTTGAGCTTCGTGGCCGTTTCGCCGCGCGCCTGGGAAGCCGCGGCAGTTGCCAAGATGCCGAAGTTCTACTTCGATCTGGCCGCCCACAAGACCAGCGCCGAATCGGGCCAGACGCCCTGGACCCCGGCCGTGGCGGTCATGTTCCAGCTCGACGTCGCCCTCGAGATGATGGAGCAGGAGACCCTGCCCGAGATCTGGAAGCGTCACGCCGCGGTTGGGGCCGCAGTCCGAGCCGGCCTCACGGCTCTCGGCTTCAAGCTCCTGGGCGATCCGGCCTTCGCCTCGGACACTGTCACAGGCGCCTGGATCCCGGAGGACCTCGACTGGAAGGCGTTCAACGGCAAGCTCCGTAAGCTCGGCCTCGTGGTTGCCGGCGGGCAGGGAGCACTCAAGGGCAAGATCTTCCGGATCGGCCACCTCGGGCACGTCACCATTCCGGCCATCCTCAACGCCATGGCCGTGCTCGAGCAGACCCTCATCGAGCTCGATCGACCGGTCAAGCCCGGAGCCGCCGTGGCGGCCGCTCAGGTTGCCGCCCTTCGGTCCCTCGGCCTGGCCAAGTAAGGAGCACAAGGTGAAGATCCTCGTTGCCGAGCCCCTGGCCAAGCAGGG
>Ga0182027_10005420_pt1 | contig 19408 bp, 14 predicted proteins | sample 712E1DmetaG_FD_121300 | JGI IMG/M metagenome (GOLD analysis project Ga0182027, IMG submission 121300) | Permafrost microbial communities from Stordalen Mire, Sweden - 712E1D metaG (Illumina Assembly) | ecosystem: Environmental > Terrestrial > Soil > Wetlands > Permafrost | place: Sweden...
ACGCGATGGGCAGTTGGAGTCGGAGAAGCGCGGGCGGGACCATTTGCTCGACCAGGCCAAGGTGGAACGGTTCGACCAGCATGACCGCAGAAAAGGCGGCCGGCCCCGGAAGAGCGAAAAACATTGCCGTGTGCGATAGTGTTTTGTAGAATGTTCCCATGATTGCACCCATCCAAGTCGCACGCCCGGCCCCGAGCACACGGGGACGCAAACGAACCATTACGCTGGACGGCGAACCTGACGCCAAGCATTTTCAGAACGGTTTTGTCCATCTTCACTATGGCGACAGCCTCACGGTTTACGATTCGTGGCCGGCCCCGACGGTCATCATCTCCGATGGCGGCTACGGAGTGCTGGGCTTCGACGGAGACACGTCCGACCACTTGGGTCTGCCAGCCTGGTATGAGCCGCATGTCAAGGCCTGGGCAGTCAAGGCGACTGCGCAGACAACGCTCTGGTTTTGGAACTCGGAAATTGGATGGGCGGCAGCGCACCCGCTCTTGGAGCGATATGGCTTCCGCTATGTCAATGCCAACTTCTGGAACAAAGGCAAGGCCCACATCGCCGGCAACGTCAACACCGCGAAGATCCGCCGCTTCCCCGTCGTCACAGAGATCTGTGTGCAGTATTCCTTCGAAGTGAAGCTGGGCGGCATGCCGTTGAAGGAGTGGATGCTCGCCGAGTGGAAACGCTCTGGTCTGCCGGTCAGCCAGACCAATGATGCGTGCGGGGTTGCTGACGCCGCCACGCGGAAATACTTCGATCAAGGACATCTGTGGTATCCGCCGCCGCCTGAGAAGTTCCAGATGCTGGTTGATTATGCCAACGAGCATGGCGCGCTGGATGGACGTCCTTACTTCTCGGTTGATGGCAAGCGTTCGCTCAACACTGGCGAATGGGCTGCATTGCGCTATAAATTCCATTGCCCCCATGGGTTCACCAATGTCTGGGAACGCAACTCGCTGCATTGCGGCGAGCGCATTAAGGCGCCCAATGGCAAGGCCGCGCACTTGAACCAAAAGCCGCTCGATTTGTTGACGCTCATTATCGAAGCATCCTCAGACGAGGGAGACGTTGTTTGGGAACCCTTTGGAGGGCTGTTCAGCGCGTCCTTTGCCGCTTGGAAATGCAGGCGCCAGGCCTACGCGGCGGAGATTGATTCGACCTACTTCCAGCTTGGCTTGCAACGCTTCACCGCACCAGAACCCTTGCTCTTGAGTCTTTAATGCCAAGCAATTTGAGGGCTTCGCGGATGGTGGAGTCGTCGCCGCTGGTCAACACCCGCGCCCAGTGATTGACCGACATACCGAAAAACTGCTTCTGGCCAATGGCTTTTTTGAACGCCTCAATTCCAGGGTGTACAATGCGGTCCATTTTGGCGTAATTGGTATCCAGCCGATAAGGATACCGCGAGGCCAGCATCCTTAATTTCGACTGGTAATCCGGAGTCGGCTTGTAGTCCTTTCCATCATGCCCCCACGATCTGACTACCGCCGCCGCCTTCAACAACTGCTTCTCTGTCCCTTGAAACTTGTAACCGTTCGTATTGGTCTGTTGGAGGTTTCGCGTCCGCCACTTCGTGTCTTCAGGTTCGAGCACCAGATAGCCGGGCGGCTTGTGGTAATGGAGATCGCGGGCCGCGGCCACGGATTTTCCAGAGGCAACGCAAACGCCGATGATTTTGGGCTTCCCGTAAATCACATGCTGCGGGAGCCAGGCCAGCATGACGACGCAGGTGTTGTCGTGGACGAAGTGTTTCTGGCTGTCCCTAAACCGCGCCGTTATTTCTGTCGCCATTGGAAACCACGCCTTGATTTCAAAACCGGGAACCGGCGAGATGCGGCCCCGGAGAATCGTATCGGGGAAATCCGGATCTTGCCGGACCCATTTTCCGAACGGCCGAAACTCAGGCTTCGCGTTCAGCACCTCCACGGTATTGAGCTCAATCACATTCCCCAGCAGCGGAGACAATTTGGAAATGACCCTGGCCAAGTTGATCGCCGCTCCCACGGACACAGGTTTGCTCACAGTGAGCACGTCGAACACATGCCCTTCCAAACCCTGAAGGTGCCGGCCAGCGGACTCAATGACTTTGCGCGTGTCCAATCTTCCATTTTCTAGCCGTTCGCTGCTTCAGGGTGAAGCATTTTAAAGCCTGTCGTACACGGCATGGTTTGCTCTTCGGCAACCAGGGGGGCAAAGACCTTCCCGCAAGCCCTTCTTTGGAGAATCAATTCCTTTCTTGCCTCGGACCGGCCTTCCTTCCTAGCATAAGGAAGGATGAAACTCAGGCTCATCGCGCTTCTCTGCCTGCTTAACCTGGCCCTGCTGGGGGTCGGGTTCTTCTGGATTGGGGTTTATTTCAACGGGCGGCCGGCCCAGGACCGCCCGGCGGCCGGCCCGCTGCCGGGCGGCCCGCAACATCAGGCCACCGCCGCCGCCGCCGCCGCCGCCGCGCGCGCGCTTCCCGCCCCTCCGGTCCTGATTTACAAGACGAACCAATTTACATGGTCCCAGCTTGAATCCAGCGATTACCGCCAATACATCGCCAACCTGCGCGCCGTCGGCTGCCCGGAAGCCACGGTGCGCGACATCATCATCACCGACGTGATGCGCGTCTATGCCGCCCGCCGCGGCAAGTTCTACCAGAACGGCCGCGCCTTCAAGTACTGGGAGACGGACGAGAAACGGAAGCTCAAGCAAACCCAACTGGAGGAGCGCGAGGCGCAACTGGCCCTGATTGACAAGGAGCTGCCCGCCGTCCTGCGCGAACTGCTCGGCATCAATTACGAGCGCGAGGTCAACAAGTACTTTGTGGACGCGGAGGAGGATGACCGCCGCCTGGCCTTTTTGTCCGAGGACAAGCGGGCGCGGGTCATGGCGTTGCGCGACCAGTTCGAGGGCCGCCGCGAACAGGCGCTGCGCGAGGCCCCGGACGGAAAGCCGACCCCCGGCCAGATCGAACAACTGCGGCAGATTGACCGGGAGCAGGAAGCCGCCCTGGCCGGCGAGATGACGGCGGACGAAAGGTACGAGTTCGAGTTGACTACATCCCCAACCGCGGACCGGATGCGCCGGGAATTGATCGGCTTCAACCCCAGCGAGGCGGAGTTCCGCGAAATCTTCTCCCGCGAGCGGGCGCTGGACGCCGCTTACGCCTACGAGGACATGAACGACGAAACCGTGCGCGCGGCCAAAGCGGCCGACGAGCAGAAAACGCGGGAGAACCTCGAGGCCGCGCTCGGCCCGGACCGCGCCGCGCAATACGAGCAGACCCGCAACCCGGATTACCAGAGCCTCACCCTCCTGGCCGAGCGCTTTGATCTGCCACCCGAAGTCTCGCAAACCGTGCTGGGCATGCGCCAGTTGGCCGAGGAGGCGCGCCGCCAGCTCCTGTCCAACCAGGACATCTCCGCCGACAGGCGCGACGCGGCGCTTAACGCCATCCAAGCCGAGGCGGAGCGCGCCACCCGCGAGGCCCTGGGCGAGAAGGCCTACGCCGAATACTCGCGCAACGCCACCTGGATCCGCAGCCTGGGAGCCAATTAGGATTCTTCGCTGTTCTTTTCCAAGTTTCGATGGAAAAAGGTCACTTCGCCGGGATGAGCTTGGCGGCGGACACCGACTGGGTGGCCATCTTCTGGTAAAGGGCGAATTTGCTAATGACATCCTCTTGCGCGGCGGCCAGCATGATCTTGCTGTTGACCGGGTCCTGGCTAACGACGGCTTGGAAGCGGCGTTCCGAGGCCCAGAATTTTTCCAGGGGAAACTTGGGAGCGCCGGAATCCAGTTTCAATCCCGGCTCGCCGGCGGCCAGGCGGCGGGGATCGAACCGATAGAGCGGCCAGAAGCCGCTGTCCACGGCGAGTTTCTGCTGCTCCAGTCCGTTGCCCAGTTCGTAACCATGCTCGATGCACGGGCAGTAGGCGATGATCAGAGAGGTGCCCGGGTACGACTCGGCTTCTTCGAGGGCTTTGACGGTTTGGGAATCCTTGGAGCCAAACGCGACTTGGGCCACGTAGGCGGTGCCGTAAGCCATCGCGATCAGGCCCAGGTCTTTTCGGCCCAGGCGCTTGCCGGCCACGGCGAACCGGGCCGAGGCGCCCCGGGGCGTCGCTTTGGACTGTTGTCCGCCGGTGTTGGAATAAACCTCCGTGTCGAGCACGAGAATGTTGACTTTTTCATTCATGGCGATGACATGGTCCAGGCCGCCAAAACCAATGTCGTAGGCCCAGCCATCGCCGCCGACGACCCAGACGGATTTCTTGACGAGCGCATCGGCCAGGGCATGAAGGATGGAGGCTTCGGGCGCGGACAATTGTTGCAGGCGCAGGCGCAATTCGGACACCCGCTCGCGTTGCGCGAAGATCTCCTTTTCATCTTCTTGTTTGGAGGCGAGCAAGGCCTCCACCAATTCGCCGCCCAGTTGCGGGGCCAGTTTTCGCACCAGTTCCCGCGCGTATTCCGTTTGCTTGTCCAGCGCAATGCGGTGGCCGAAGCCATATTCGGCATTGTCCTCAAAGAGCGAATTGGACCACGCCGGGCCGCGTCTGGCACCATTGACCGAGAAAGGAGTGGTCGGCAGGTTGCCGCCATAGATGGAAGAGCAGCCGGTGGCGTTGGCGATGATGAGGCGGTCTCCCGACATTTGAGTGAGGAGTTTGACGTAGGGTGTTTCGCCGCAGCCGGAGCAGGCCCCGGAATACTCGAAGAGCGGCTCGCGGAATTGACTGCCTTTGACATCCATCGGCAGGTGGGTGCGGTCCGGGGAAGGCAGATTGAGGAAGAACTCATAGTTGGCCTTCTCCTGCTCGCGCAACGGGGGCATGGGCATCATATTGATGGCCCTGAGTTTGGGATCGGTCTTGGATTTCACCGGGCAAACCGCCACGCATACCGTGCAGCCGGTGCAATCTTCCGGAGACACTTGCAGCGAGTAGAGCGAGTCCTTGTATTCTTGCGAGCGGAAGGCGGTGGACTTGAAGTTTGCCGGGGCATTGGCGAGGTGGCCGGCGGGATAAAACTTCGCCCGGATGGCGGCGTGCGGACAAACCAGCACGCACTTGTTGCATTGAATGCAAATCGCCGTGTCCCAGACCGGGATTTCCAGGGCGATGGCGCGTTTTTCCCAGCGAGTGGTCCCGGAAGGCCAGGTGCCATCCACGGGGAAGGCGCTGACGGGCAGCAAATCGCCCTGGTTGGCCAGCATGACCGCGGTGACGCGCTGGACAAAGTCCGGGGCTTCCGCGGGAACAATCAGGGGCTTATGATGATCGGAGGAAACCGCGTCCGGAATTTTGACTTCGTGCAAGGCGGCCAGGGTTTGGTCCACAGCCGCGAAGTTCTGGTCCACGACGGCCTGGCCTTTTCTGGCGTAGGTTTTCTGGATGGATTTCTTGATTTTGGCAATCGCCTCCTCGCGGGGCAGGACATTGGAAATGGCGAAGAAGCACGTTTGCATGATGGTATTGATGCGGCCGCCCATGCCGGTGGCCTTGGCGACGGGGTAGGCATCAATGACAAAGCACTTGAGTTTCTTGGCGATGATGTCGCGCTGCATTTCCACGGAAAAATGGTTCCAGACCTTGTCGGGGCCAAAGGGCGAGTTGAGCAGGAGAGTCCCGCCTTCGCGCGCGTATCCCACCACGTCGTACCGCTCCAGGAACGGCCATTGATGGCAGGCGACAAAGTCCGCCTGTTTGAGCAGGAAGGGCGAATGGATCGGGTTTGGCCCAAAGCGCAGATGGGAAATGGTGACGGCGCCGGATTTCTTGGAGTCGTACACAAAATAGCCCTGCGCATACAGGTCGGTTTCCTCACCGATGATCTTGATGGAGTTCTTGTTGGCGCCGACGGTGCCGTCCGCGCCGAGTCCGAAGAAGACCGCCCGCACTATCTCTTTGGGTTCAATGTCAAACTCGGCGTCATACGGCAGCGAGGTGTGGGTGACATCGTCCACAATGCCGACGGTAAAATGGTTCTTGGGCGCGCGCTGTTGAAGCTCGTCGAAAATCGCCTTCACCATGGCCGGGGAGAATTCCTTGGAAGACAGGCCGTAACGCCCGCCCACGACGACCGGTTCGGCATCAAAGGACGCCAGCCCTTTGTCGCAGGCTTCGCGCAAGGCGGTGACAACATCCACATAGAGCGGCTCGCCCACGGCGCCCGGTTCCTTGGTGCGGTCGAGCACGGCGATGCGGCGCGTGGTGGAAGGCAGCGCGGCGGCAAAAGCTTCGACCGAGAAGGGCCGGTAAAGACGCACTCTCAACACCCCGGTTTTCTCGCCGTGCTGATTGAGCCACTCGGAGGTCTGTTGGGCGGTTTCGCCGCCCGAACCCATGATGACCAGCACCCGCGTGGCCTGCGCATCGCCGGAGTAATCGAACAAATGGTATTGGCGCCCGGTGATCTTGGCGAATTGGTTCATGACCTCCTGGACGATGCCGGCCGCGCGGTCGTAGTAAGGATTGCACGCCTCCCGCGCCTGGAAGAACACATCGGGATTTTGAGCCGTGCCCCGAATGCAGGGCCGGTCCGGGGACAGGCCGTGATTGCGAAACGCCTGGAGCGGCAGGGCGTACTGGTCCATCAGCTCGCGCAATTGATCGTCGGTCACCGCGCGGATTTTCGCCACTTCATGCGAGGTGCGGAAACCGTCGAAGAAATGCAGGAACGGCACGCGCGACTCGAGAGTGGCGGCGTGGCCGATGCAGGCCAGATCTTGCGCCTCCTGCACGGAACCGGAGGCCAGCAGGGCGAAGCCGGTTTGCCGGCACGCCATTACGTCGGAATGATCGCCGAAAATGGAGAGGGCGTGCGTGGCCACGGCGCGCGCGCTCACATGAATGCAAATGGGGAGCAGCTCGCCGGCGATTTTGTACATATTGGGGATCATCAACAGCAGGCCTTGCGAGGCGGTGAAGGTCGTGCTCAACGAGCCGACTTGCAGCATTCCGTGCATCGCCCCGGCGGCGCCGGCCTCCGACTGCATTTCGACCAGCCGCGGCACCGTCCCATAAATGTTGGGCTTCCCCGCCGCCGACCATTGGTCGCACCATTCGGCCATGGGCGACGAAGGCGTGATCGGGTAAATGGCGATGGTTTCGGTCAGACGATAGGCAGCGGAGGCCGCGGCCTCGTTGCCGTCCAGCGTGATGAATGGAGTGGCGGGCGAACTTTGACTTGTTTGAGATGGCTTCATAATTGGTAAACAGACGGGTTTGGATCAATGGATAATTTCCCCAGCAACCAGCCGGGAGCGCAACCAAAAGCGATGAAAAGCCCGGCCAGGAGCGCGAGGGACAGCAGCGCGGCACAGGGCGGGCGAAACGGGGAAGAACCAGCCGGGAAGGCCGGCGGTGTAAATTTGTCTGAGCACTGGAAGCTTCATGGCATCGTATTCTCGCCGGGTTGATCCCCAAACCGCAATGAGAAAGTACTTCGGAATGGTGGCGATTTGGCAAAACACCAGGAGGAGAAACAGGTCAAAGCTCAGAAAGACGCCATAGACCGCCGCCGCCGCGGCCAATACAGCCAGAATAGAATAGGTATTCGCGTTCATGACATTCGGCTCGATCTGCGCACCCGGTCGTCTCACGCCGCAAGCGGCTCCACCACAATCATTTGGGCCAGTTGCGAGCTCAGGGCCAGACGCGCGTTGCATACCAGGCAAATCACGTTGGATTGGCGGACCAGCAGGCGGATCACTTGCTCCTCCCCCAATCCAATCTCCCGCAAGCGCCGCGTCACCGCCGGCGGGGCGGACAGCGCCTTGATGCGCACCAGCATCCCGGCGCGGACCCGGCTGAGGGGGCAGGTGAAGGGCGTCGGACAATGGACTGGGCCATCCGGCGGATGGCGGTCATTGGATTGAGTTCTCTCTTCAAACGGTCTCATGGCATTCACTGTTGGAGAGAAGCTACAGGCAGGCGGCTGCGGAAACTCCACCGTTCTTGCCATTCTCAAGCTATTTTTTGGCTGGCGGCCCCGCTCCGGGTTTTCCCGCCGGGCTAGTTTTCCCAATAAATGTTACATAAATCACAATTTTTGTGTAGTTCCTTTTCTCCCTGTTGAGCGATGCTGCGAGCGGCATGAAAAGCAAGAAATGTTTGATGACCGTCAATCGCCTATGAGCCGAACACAAAACTCCGGGCAGGATGCGGACGCCGGAAGGGGGTCCGCATGATTTTCGTCGCAGGAATCAGTTTCAAGACCGCCCCGGTCGCCTTGCGCGAGCAATTGGCCGTCATACCGTCGCGTCTCGTGGAGACCGGCGCCCGGCTCAAAGAGCAGGGCGGCTTGTCCGAATTGGCGCTCATTTCCACCTGCAACCGGGTGGAGTTGTATGGCGTGGCCGATCACGCCGGGGGCGCGGCCGAACTGCTCGCCTCACTGTCCCGCGCGCCGGTGGATGTTTCGCCTTACGTCTATGTTCATGAAGGGGAGGCCGCCGCCCGCCATCTCTTTTCCGTCGCCAGCGGCCTGGATTCGATGGTCCTGGGCGAGACGGAAATCACAGGCCAAATCAAAACCGCCTACGAGGCGGCCCTGGCAGCGAAGTTGACCGGCCGGGTGCTCAATTGCGCCTTTCAGCGCGCCTTTCAAGTGGTCAAAGCCATCCGGACCAAGACGCTCGTCGGACGCGGCGCCACCTCGGTGGGCAGCGTCGCCGTCCAGTTGGCCGAGAGAATCTTCGGCGGCGATTTTCACGACAAGACCGTCATGATCATCGGTGCCGGCAAAATGGGGGAGACTTGCATCCGGCACCTGGCTAAAAACGGCATTCAATCCATTATTGTGGCCAACCGCACCCTTCAACACGCCGAAGCACTGGCGCGCGAATTTGGCGGCAGGGCGGTCAATTATATGGACGACGGCCTGGCGGCGATGGTCGGGGCGGACATCGTGGTCAGTTCCACCGGCTGCCCGGAAACCATCCTGGACCGGGAGGACGTGGAGGCGGTCATGCGGCAGCGGCCCAACCGGCGGCTGTTTCTGATTGATATCGCCGTGCCCCGGGACATTGATCCGGCGGTGCAGCGGGTGGAGAACGTTTTTTTGTACGACATAGATGATCTGGAGAAGCTGGTGGCCGAAAATGTGCGGGGGCGCGAGCAGGAGATGGCCCCGTGCCGGGCCATCATTGAGAAGCACACGGCGGAGTTGATGGCCAAACTCAACGGCCCGAGCCGGAAGCCGGAGGAGCTGGAACAGCAACCGCAGACAAGCTGGGCGCTCCCCGGCCGGATTCACGACTATGCGCTATAACCGGGCCGAATCCGGCCTTAGACAGATTTTGACAGTTGACACCCCCAAAATACTGCCAATGACCCCATCGAAACCTTGACAAAGTCGGCGAAAAACTCGATAAAACAACTATGAAAACAAGCACGTCAATCCAACCCAAGCCAGCCCGCTTTACAGGAGCTCTGCTCCTGGCGCTGGCCACCGGCCTGGCGGCCCAGGCCGCGCCGATTCCTCTGAACGCGAGGCTCATCGCGCGGCCAGTAACACCCGGCGACGTCAGCCGGTCCGGGCTTCCGGCGAGCACGGAGTATTCAGGCGGCTTGAATACGGTGGGCATCGGCACGCCCGTATATCTTGAGGCGGATGTGAGCATCGCCGTTCCCGCCTCCACCATCACCAACGTCAGCTTTGCGATCACACAGAAGCCGATCGGATCGCAAGCGGCGATAGCCGCCAGTCCGTTGCCCGCGACTCTGGGCATCTATGAGCCGTCCGACCAACCGGTTTACCGGGTGGCCGGGCGCGCGGTGTTGCGGCCCGACTTGACGACGGCGGGACGCCCGTACATCGTCACCGCGACAATTGCCACGACGACCAACGGTACGACCAATGTGACTTTCAGCATCAACGCGGGAACGTATTTGGGAGTTGGATACTGCAGCTTTTGCCACGGCCCCGGCGGCGGCGCGCCGGAAAAGGTGCCGATCTGGGAGACCACGGCTCATGCGAGCATCTTTACCCAGGGCATTGACGGCGTCCTGGGCGCCAGTTACAGCCAGTCGTGCCTTCAGTGCCATACTGCCGGTTACGATACCAATGCCGCGAGTCTGGTGGACGGCGGCTTTTTTGCGACCGCCCAGGCCGAAGGCTGGACATTTCCGGCGGTTTTGGCGAGCACCAATTGGGCATCCATGCAGGCGAACTTTCCGGACGTGGCCAACCTGGCCAACATTCAATGCGAGAATTGCCACGGGCCGGCCAGCGAACATGCTTATGCCTTCGGCAACACCAACGCTCCCGACTGGCCCAGGCTCGCGGTCACGACCAATTCCTCGGGCGCTTGCAACCAATGCCACGATGATCCCACGCACCATGTCTATGGAACTCAATGGTACGTCTCCAGCCACGCGATCGGGACGACCCATGCCGCCGGGGCCGCCAGCAACGGTTACTGCGTGGAGTGCCACACCGCCTCTGGCTTCGTCACCCGGATAAATTACACTGGCACGAATGCCACCACTTTCGCCCCGACGAATACGATTGATACCTCGTACGCGGCGATTGACTGCCAGGCCTGCCACGAACCGCATGGAGGCACTGTCCCGACGAATAACCCGCACCTGATCCGAACCCTGGCGGCGGTGACGTTTGGCGACGGCACGGTCGTCACCAACGCGGGGGAGGCGGCGCTCTGCATCGAATGCCACCACTCCCGCAATGGCTCGGCGACCAACAACGTCGTCCAGTATGCTTTGGGAAAAAGCACCTGGGTTGGCGGTTCCAGCTTTGGCCCGCACGACGGGCCGCAGGGAGACATGATTGAGGCGGTGAACGCCATCACTTACGGCCAGACGATTCCCAGTTCCTCCCACCGCCAAGCCGTGAGCAACGTCTGTGTCGGTTGCCACATGCAAACCACTGCTGCCTCCGATCCGGGCCATTTGCTTTCGGGCGAGCACACCTTCGAAATGAAATACAATGTCACCAACAACAGCGTGGTGACCGAGGTGGACCAGGTGGCCGTCTGCAACCAATGCCACGGCAAGATCACGTCCTTCAATTTCCCGGTGGAGGATTACGATGGCGACGGGGTGATCGAAGGAGTCCAGACCGAAGTGCAGAACCTGCTGAACAAGCTCTCGACGCTGCTGCCCAATTCCAGCGGCGTGGTGGATGGCACGGTGAAAACCAGCCTGTCAACCAAGACGAACTGGACCCAGTCGCAATTGATGGCGGCGTACAACTGGCAGTTCGTCGCCAATGACGGCAGCCTGGGTGTGCATAATGCCCCGTTTGCTACCGGCATCCTCAAAGCCTCCATCGCCAACCTGACGGGCGTGTCCGCGGCGGGCGGCCTGCCGGATGCGTGGGTGACTCAATACTACAACTCGATTACCAATGCCAACGGCGCTCCCAACGCCGTCGGCGCCTCCGGCATTCCGAACTGGCTGGCCTACGCGCTGGGCGTTAATCCGAACGTCGCCGGCGTCAATATCCCCGGCGGAGTGGTTTGGGCCAATGGCGCAGGCTACGTGGGCGGCAGCACCAATACCATCCAGATCTACACGGCGGCGGATATCACCTGGAACACGGTGGCCGGCACATCCTATCAGATACAGGCCATCAGCAATCTGGGCGGCGGCTGGCAAAATGTCGGGCCGGCCATTACGGCGACCAACACCGGCGCCATGAGCTACTTGACCCCAACGCATGGCACGACACAAGAATTCTACCGCATCGTCCATACGCCCTGAGTGTCTTGCGGCCCGGCCTGTGGCCGCGTCACAACGGATTGACAACAAGGCGGCTGGCCGCGAGGCCGGCCGCCCATGTGAACCCAGCGAGAAAGGAACCTGATGAACCGATCAACACCGGACAATGCGGGCGGGACGGAGAGCCGGGGCAAAGGCGTAGTCAGGCGCCTTCGCAGCCTGTTGTTTGGGCTGGCCTTCTTCGCGGCGGGGATGGCGGTGAGCGCCTGGTGGTTTTTGCGCGCACCGCCGCCCGGTCCGGCGGCCCCGGAGAGCGCCGGAGCGCCAGTCCTTTCGCAGTCCGCCAAGGCGGTTCCGCAGCGCCTGGATTCGCCGGTTGAAAAGGCGGACTCGGAGGCGGCGTTCGCGCCCACGCCCGACCCTGCCACACTGGATACGGTCAAGCGGTTGATTCCAAACTTGGATTCTGTTTCCTTGGCCGAGGGCACGGAAGTGCTGCGCCAGTCTTCTTTCGCCGAGTTCAAGCAGGCGGTGCAGGAGATGCAGGCCAGGGTCAAGGGAGCCGAAGAACGTTTCCTTCAGGCGCAGGCCGATCAGTCCGAGGCTGGACAGGAGGCCGCCCAAAAGGAGATCCAGCAAATCCAGGCGGACCATCTCGCCGGCCTGAGGCGATTGACGGCCGCGTCGCAGGCACGGATGAACGCGCTCCAACAGATCAAGGGAGCGGCCCATTAAGGCGTGGGAGGGTTTTACGCGCTTGACATCCTGCCGATATTCAGGAATTGCAGAGCGTGTGAAAACGCTCCTGTTGGACGGTGTGGCCGGCCTGCTGGCGGCGGCGTCCTTCGTCGCCGGCGCGCAGAACGCGCCGCATCTAAGCCTCGCGCAGCCGGGCGGCATGCCCGGCTTGCCCGTCATGACCAGGGCGACTTGGGCAACCAGCGGCGTGACCCTCACTTGGGACGGCCCTCCCGGCTACTACCAACTGTTTCAAAAGAGCAACACGGTCAGTGCCAAGTGGCAGGCCGTGGGCGGCGCCACCAATTTGATCCGGCAAGCCACTGTCAAGAATAGCTTTCGCGACGAGTTCTTCCGGGTTTCCGGCCCGTCGCCCCAGTACGCCGGATCGCAGACCTGCGCAGAATGCCATTCCCCCATCCTCAACACGCTGGCGCATACCGCCCACGCGGGGGCCTTCACCGACGCGGCGTTTGTTGCCAAGAAGGGCCAAACCAACCCCGCCTGCCTCCCCTGCCACACCGTCGGCGATGCCGTGCCGACGGGATTCACCAGCCTGGCTAAAACTCCGAAATTGACGGGCGTACAATGCGAAAATTGCCACGGGCCGGCCTCCAACCATGCCGCCAATCCCGATGATCCAACCCTGGTCCCGCGCGTCGAAGTCGCCTCCACCCTATGCGGCGGCTGCCATGCCGTCAGGTTTGCCGAATGGAAATCCAGCGACCACACCCGGGTGATCACCAATCTAAACGCCACCGCGCAGATTGACTATTGCGGACGCTGCCACTCCGGCACAGCGCGCTCCAGCTTGATCGAGGGCCAGACGCCAACCGCGGGCGACGCCAGCCTGGGAATCCAGTGCATCATTTGCCATGACCCGCATCAGACCAACGCATATCCGGCGCAACTTCTTTATCCGCTGGCCTCGACCAACGATTACTCCATGCCCACCAACGGCGTGTTCACCACCTACTACAATGCCCGGATCAACGTCTGCGGCCAATGCCACAACGATGCGGGGGCGGCGTGGACCAATTCCGCCGCCCCGCCGCATTCGTCGCCGCAATACAACATGCTGTTGGGAACGATTGGCGAGCTGACCACCCCGGGACGGCATTACCAACCCGCCTCCCACGCCCTCCTGCTGGCCGGCCAGTGCGTGGATTGCCACATGCAAACCGTGACCAACGCGATGCCGCTCTACACCAACATCGGCCACAGCCACACCTTCACGTTGAATAAGGCCAGCAGCTATGAATTGTGTGGCAAATGTCATGGCATCAACCCGCTGAACCCCGAATCCTTCAAAAACTTTGCGCAGGAAGCCGTGTCCAATCGAGTCCAAGACTTGAGGTTCGAATTGGATTACTGGGCGACCAACAAGGCCCCCGCCGCGCTGTTCAAAAAGTACGCCAACCGCGCCTGGGAATATACCGCGCCCGGCTCCCTGTCGCCCGGCGGCCCCGGACCGAATGCGACCGAGCAGAAACTCATTTCCACCAACATTCAAAAAGCCCGGTTCAACGTCTATTTGGTGCTCGGCGACGGAAGCCTGGGAATTCACAATCCCTACTATACTGACGGCCTTCTGGATGCCGCCGAGGACTTTATCTACGAGGACCTCTACCCGTAGAAAACGGATTTATGATCAAACGCAACCTCAGCATCCTCGTCCGGCCGGCCGAAAGGCACGCGCGGGCGCTGGCGCTGGCGATGGCCGCGCTGGTCCTGGCCCTGGCCGCGATCTCGTGCGGCACCGTCAGCCGTTCGGTCGTGTTGCTGCCCGATGTTCCCGGCGCCAAGTACATCGGCTCCAAGGAATGCGAACAGTGTCACGACGAGCTCTACAAGAATTTTGCCACCGCGGACCACGCCCGGTTGATCGCGCCCGGCGCCAACGCCCTCAATGCCGGATGCGAATCCTGCCACGGACCTTGCAGCATTCACGCCGATTCCGGCGGCGAGACCCTGCCGCCCTACGCCTTCAGGCCGGGACGCCCGCAGACGGGCAGTTACGGGGCGCGCGTGGCCGTCGCGCCCGGGCGCTCCACCGAGACCCTGTGCTATCAATGCCACCCCGGCGTGCGCGGCCAGTTCTCCCTGCCGAGCCACCATCCGGTGCCGGATGGACACCTTTCCTGCACCGACTGCCATTCGCCGCACAAAGGCTCCATCCACCTGGGCGGCGGAACCTCCATCCTGTCCGAAAATGAAATGTGCCTGCGATGCCATGCGGAGCAGCGCGGGCCTTATGTCTTCGAGCACGAGGCCCTGCGCGAGGGTTGCACGATCTGCCACGTCCCCCATGGCTCCGTCAACGCAAAATTGTTGACGGTGCGCGACGCGAACCTTTGTTTGAAATGCCACTTTCAACAGCAGACTGCGAGCGGGATCATGATCAGCGGTGTCAATCACAGCAGCCAAGTCAGGGAAGGCGCCTGCTGGACGGCGGGATGCCACGAGTCGGTGCATGGTTCCCGCGTCAGCCCGTCCTTGCGATTCTGACCCCAAACAACCCAGGCCCATGAAATCACGGCGCGCATTCCGCAAGAAACCCCTCCGGTGGGGTTGGTTGTTGCTGGCGGTCCTTTGCGCCGCTGCCGGCGCCCTGGCCGCAACGGACACCAATGCCCCGCCGGCAACCGCGGCGGACACCAATGCCCCGCCGGCAACCGCGGCGGACACCAATGCCCCGCCGACAACCGCGGCGGATACCAACGCCCCGCCGACGACCGCAGCGGACACCAATGCCCCGCCGGCAACCGCGGCGGACACCAACTCCCCGCCGACAACCGCGGCGGACACCAATGCCCCGCCGACAACCGCAGCGGATACGAATGTCCCGCCGGCAACCGCGGCGAACACCAATGCCCCGCCGACGACCGTAGCGGACACGAATGCCCCGCCGGCAACCGCGGCGGATACCAACTCCCCGCCGACAACCGCGGCGGACACCAATGCCCCGCCGGCGATGACCCCGGAGCAAATGTTCGAGGGCGGCACCAATTCCTACAACAACTGGATTGATTTCACGCTGGGCCGGGCTTATGTCACCGGTGACCGCGCCCAATTCCAGCAGCAGCAGAAAATCGCCGTCGGCGCCTTCGGCGGCATCAGCGATTTCCATTTCCAAACCGGAATCGCCACCAACACCACGATGACCCTGGACGGGCGCGGGATAGTTGACAACCACGACTACCTGCTCAAACTGGGTATCGAGCGCGAAAGGATCGGCTATTTGCGCTTTTCCTACGACCAGTCGCGCACCTGGTCCGACGGGGACGGCGGCTTTTTCCCGGGATCATCAAAATACTACGCGTCCGAGAACGACGCGCTCGCGCTGGATCGCGGCAAGTTGTCCTTGGAAGCCGGATGGACGCCGGATACGGGCCCCAAGGCGACCATCAAGTACACCCACACTTTCCGCGGCGGCGAGGAAGGCTCCACCGAGTGGGGTTACTCGCATACCGTCTTGAACCAGCCCGCGCAAGGACTCAGCCCCGCGTTCGAGGAAATTCGCGAGCACAGCGACAGTTTTCAATTGGATGTGACGGATCGCATCAAGGCCACGGATGCCGGCCTTGGGGTTCGCTATGAGACCGGGAAACTGGACGACACGCTCCAGTCGGTCCAATACCCGGGCGAGCCGAAACCGGTCCCGCAGGACCTCACCTATCGCCAGGGCGCAAGCTATGACCTGTTCGACGCCCACGCCTTTACGGAAACCTGGGTCAAGACGAACGTCATGCTCTCCACCGGACTCGCTTATTCCGGCGCGGACAACACCTTTTCGGGCAGCCAGATTTACGGGAACTCTTTCGGCGCCGCTTACTCGCCCCATTTCACCGCCGACGGAGTCGGCTACTACGGACTGGCCGGCAGTTCGCGCCTGCACGAGTATGTGGGTGACATCAACCTGTTCTGCAAACCGTTGCCGCATTTCACCCTCGTGCCGTCCCTCCGCGCGGAGCGGCAGGATTGGAACGCGAACAGCTCCGGCCTGGAAACGCTCCCGGGAAACCCGGGCAGATCCTACAACTACACCTCCGACGGCGCCCGCGGCCTGAACGACCTCCGCGAGCGCCTGGACCTGGATTACAATGGCGTGACCAATTGGGCCTTTTATGCGCGCGGCGATCTCACCGAGAGCGACGGAGACTTGAACGAAATGGGCGGCATGGTTCCCTACCCCGGTATCGGGAATACCAACACGCCCGCCGCGACGGATGACCACCGTTTCCTCCAGAAGTACGGCGCGGGCGCCCGCTGGTATCCCTCGCGCGGCGTCGCGCTGGATGCCGGCGGCTATTACAAGCTGGACCGATACCACTACGACAACGCCCTGTCCAACACGCCCTATAACGGTCTGTTGCCGTACTCGGATTACCTGGCCATGGAGCATTTCGAGACTTACGACGCGAATTTCCGGCTGACTCTCCGGCCGTGGCAGAAGGTGACGGCCATCAGCCGCTACGAGTTCCAGCTTTCCACCATCCGCACCGAGCCGGACGCCTCGTTGGGCCTCTCCGCCGTGGCGTCCAGGATGACCAGCCATATCATCGGGCAGGACCTGAGTTGGATCCCGTGGAGCCGCCTCTCGCTCCAGGCCGGCTTGAACTACGTGTTGAGCGAGACGCGCACCCCCGCCTCCGGCGTGGTCCAGGGCATCCTCCAGGCGCAAAACAATTATTGGACGCTCAACTTTTCCTCCGGCCTGGTGCTGGACAACAAGACCGACCTGAACCTCAGCTACTTCTATTACCTTTCCGGCGATTACGTCAACAATGCCCCGATCGGCGTTCCCTATGGCGCCGGCAGCGAGGAACACGCCGTCACGGCCACCCTGACCCGGCGCCTGAGCGCGAACCTCCGCCTGGCTCTCAAGTATGGCTATTACCACTTCCGCGACGCGGCGTATGGCGGGAACCGGGACTTTGAGGCGAACCTCATTTCCGCCAGTCTGCGGTATCGGTTTTAAACGACTACTCAAAAAATGCTATCCGAATCGCAAAAAATGAGTAGTAAAACACAATTCGCGTTGAGACATGAACGATCCCCGCAGCCATGTTGAAGGCGATGCAACAGAAACAGAAACCCGCCCGCCAAACGCGGGCATGACCGAAAACAAGACAACAAAGTCCATCCTATGAAGATACCGAAAATACTCCTCACCACCCTGGCCCTGGCGGCTGTCACCTCGGCCCTGTCGGCCGCCGATGCCGCGGCGAACTGGGACACCAATTGCAAAGCGTGCCACGGCGCCGATGGCAAGGGCCAGACGCCCATGGGCAAGAAGCTGGAGCTTAAGGATTTCACCGACGCCAAGTTCCAGGCCACCTTCACCGATGCCCAAGCCACCAAGGCCATCAAGGAAGGCATCAAGGACGGCGACAAAACCAAGATGAAAGCCTACTCAGACCTGAAGGACGACGAGATCAAGGATCTGGTCGCCAAGGTCCGCGCCTTCAAGAAATAGCCGAAGCGCCGCGGCCCGTCACGGTGGCCGCAGCGGCCCGCCACTGTTCCCGGCTTCCGTGCGCGCCTGCGCACGGAAGCCGGACAGAGGCGGGACAACTCGGCCACTTTGTGCCATGACAACCAACGCCAGAACCGGGATCACCAGGGCCGTTGTGTGCGCGGCCTTCTCGGCGCTCGCGCTGGCCTTTCTGTCGGATTGGGGCGGACCGCGCCCGGCCCGCCCCGGCATCGCGCTGGTGGGCACCAACTTCCTGGACACGTCAACCACCCGGCAGTCCTATGCGGACTTGGTGCGGGCGGGGGCGGACCTGTCGGATTTTGACTGCTATGTTTGTCACGAGAAGAACAAGCCGCCGCCGCTGCGCCTGGACACCAACCAGAACATCATTGTCGCCACGGAGCATTCCGACATTGTGATGGGGCACGGACAGCACGGCCGCAACAATAATTGCTTCAACTGTCACAACGAAACCAACCTGGTTCTGCTCCAGCCCAGGGATGGGCGCCAATTGACCTTCGCCGACAGCACCAAGCTGTGCGGCAGTTGCCACGGCCCGACCTTGCGCGACTGGGAGGCCGGCGCGCATGGGCGGATTAGCGGGTTTTGGGATCGAAGCAAGGGTCCGATCGAACGGAAGGACTGCGTGAACTGCCACAATCCCCACTCCCCCCGCTTTCCGTCGCGGCCTCCCGCGCCCGGCCCGCATCCGTTGAGAGAGATTGCCGCCACGGCCAGCCCGCAATCCCGCCAGGAATGATATGAACAACCCACCGTCTTCTCCAGCCGCAAATCCAGCCTCGCAGCCAAACGAGATGGGGCGGCGCAACTTCCTGCGCACGTCCGCGGTGCTGACGACCGGGTTGGCCGCCCTGACGGCCAGTCTGAAGCCGTTGCTGGAAATGAACGACTTCCCCACCATGGAGCGGTTCTTGCAGAAGTATTACAAGGAGATGACTCCGGTGGACATGGCCAAAGTCTTGAAGCGGATCGAGAACGAAGTGGAAAAGCAGTATGGTGTGCGGCCACAGGTCCGGGATTTGAAGCCGATGGACGGCGTCGAATACGTCTATTGCCTGAACCTGACCCGCTGCATCGGATGCCGCAAATGCGTTCACGCCTGCGTGGCCGAGAATAACGAGTCACGCAATCCGGAAATTCAGTACATCCGTGTTCTCCGCCTGCCCGACGGCTCGCTGGACACCGACAAGGCGGAACATTTCTATTCGCCGGATTCCGTGCCGGAAAAGGGTTTCTTTTACATGCCGGTGCAGTGCCAGCAATGCAAGAATCCGCCCTGCGTCAAAGTGTGCCCGGTTCATGCGACGTGGCAGGAACCCGACGGGATCACGGTCATTGATTACGATTGGTGCATAGGCTGCCGCTATTGCGAAGCGGCCTGCCCCTATTGGGCGCGGCGCTTTAACTTCACCCAGCCGTCCATTCCAAAGGAGCGCCTCAACCCCGACATGGATTATCTGGGCAACCGCCCGCGACGGCAGGGAGTGATGGA
>Ga0182027_10005421_pt1 | contig 19405 bp, 15 predicted proteins | sample 712E1DmetaG_FD_121300 | JGI IMG/M metagenome (GOLD analysis project Ga0182027, IMG submission 121300) | Permafrost microbial communities from Stordalen Mire, Sweden - 712E1D metaG (Illumina Assembly) | ecosystem: Environmental > Terrestrial > Soil > Wetlands > Permafrost | place: Sweden...
GGAGCCAAAAAGCCGGCCCTACATTGTCATGGAATTTCTGGAAGGCCGCACCCTGGCCGACCTGCTCAAGGACGTCAAACCGCTGCCGGAGCCTGATGCCGTCGCCATTGCCAGCCGCATTTGCGACGCGCTGGACTACCTGCACCAGCAGAATGTGGTTCACCGGGACCTCAAACCCCAGAACATCATGCTCTGCCGCGACGGCTCCATTCGCATCATGGATTTTGGCATCGCCAAGTCCTCCCAGGCCCGGCGCATGACCTTCGTCGGCTTCACCCCGGCCATGGGCACGCCCGATTACATGGCCCCCGAACAAGTCCAGGGCAAACGCGGCGACGAACGCACCGACATCTACAGCCTGGGCGCCATCCTCTACGAAATGGCCACAGGCTCGACGCTCTTCGAGGGCGAGAATCCCTACGTGGTCATGAATTCCCGCCTGACCGGCGATCCTCCCGCGCCGCGCAAAGTCAACCCCAAGCTAACCCCCGTGCTCGAAGAAATCATCCTGCACGCCCTGGAGCGCAACCCGGCCAACCGCTACCCTTCCGCCGGCTTGATGAAAGCCGAGTTGGATGACTACGAAAAAGTGCCGCTGACCGAGCGGTGGCAGCGCCTGCAGCCTCCGCAAATTTGGAAGACGCGATACCGCCTGGTGCCGATTGTCATCGGCCTGGTACTTCTGAACATCGGCCTGTTTCTATTGCTCTGGTGGTACCTTTCCAAGAAGCACGGCCATTGACCCCGCCGGTTTAATACCCGCCGGTGCGCGCGAAGATCACGCTGTCCTTGATGCGCTTGTTGTCGGCGCGAATGCGGCCGGCCAGGGTCCGGGCGATGGCGTGGAGCATCGGCGCGGCCAGTTCCGGCGCCTCCGTCCGAAGTTTATCGAAAGCTTCGCTGCTCACTTTGAGCAAAAGGCTGTCCTTGTTGGCCAGCACATCCGCGGAGCGCGGGCCCCGGTCAAACAGCGCCATCTCGCCAAAACACTCCCCCGGTCCCAGCGTGGCCAGAATGGTCTCCTTGTCGCCGATCATCAGGCGCACCCGCAGTTCGCCTTCCAACACCAGATACATGCCGTCGTCCGTTTCGCCCTGTTTGACAATTTGCACCCATTGCCGCACGTCTTGCGGCTCCATGAAGTCCAGGAACCGCTCCAGTTGACTGTCGGTCATCTCGGCCAGCGCCTTGACCCGCCGGAGCATGCCGGGGGTTATTTTCGGCCGGCCCGCTTGGGCAGGGGGCTGGGCGGCGGCGGCGGATTTCTTTTGGAAGAAGAATTGCAGTTCCGGCAATTGCGCGGCTTTGCGCCAGCAGTCATGTTGCGCGTCAAAAATCCAAGTGTCCGCCAGCACCCGCTCGTCCTGGATCCAGGCAACCAGGGTGGGCAATTCCACCGGGCCATACACTACATTGTCGGCCGCCCAAATGTTGTACTGGACGCTGTCGCTTTCCATCTCTCGCCAAGTCTGGCCGTATTCCGCCAGAAAGGAAAGGCGAAAACCGCGCCATTCCATCCGCGGCGAGGATCAGTTCTTTGACAGACACCGGTTTCCCCCGCCGCGCCGCCCCCGGAAAGCAACCTCCACAGATGCTGTTGATCATAAACAGGTCATCCCGCAAACGGATCGGATTTGCGGGGGCGGACGCGCAGGCCGAACGGCTCCGCGGCGGCGGCGAAGGAGAGGATTCCATTCTTGACTTCCGGGCCGGCGAAGGGATCGTTGCGGACCAGCAGATTGCCGTCCAAGTCCAGGCAGTCGGCCAGTTCGGCCAGGTGCGCGCCGGCGCTGGTGCTGATGCTCGATTCGACCATGCAGCCGATCATGGTTTTCAGCCCGGCGCGGCGGGCGGCCTTCAAGGCCTCCGCGGCCTGGATGACGCCGCCGGTCTTGATGAGCTTGATGTTGACCCCGTGGTAGCATTCCGCGCAACGCGCGGCGTCGCCGGCGTGATGATAGGATTCATCGCCAAAAACCGGCAGGGGGGAGCGTTGCTTAAGCCAGGCCAATTCCCGTTCCGGCGTGGAGGCGGGCATGGGCTGTTCGATGTATTCCATGTGAGGGTCTTGGGCCAGCCATTCAATTTGCCGCAATGCTTCCTCCTTGTCGGGCCAGGCTTCATTGGCGTCCACGCGAATGGTCTTGAGCGGGGCGGCTTCGCGCAAGGCGGCCAGATTCTTGCGGTCGCCGGCCGCGCCCACCTTGAGTTTGAGGACGGGGAAGGAGGCGGCTTCCAGGACTTTTTCGCGGATTTTTTTCGGCGTATCCAGGCCGATGCTGAAAGAGGTGAGGTGCTTGCCTTCGGTGAAGCCGAGGTTGAGAAAATCATAAAGGGGCTGGCCGGCCAGGCGGGCCGCGCCGTCGGCCAGGGCCATGTTGACGGCGCATTTGGCGGAGTGATTGCCCGGCGCCAGCTTTTCCAAGTAGTCCATGCCGGCCGGGAGGTTGGCGAAGGAAAGTTCTTCGGCCTGAACGCGCGCCAGAAAAGCGGTGATGGAGGCGACGGTTTCGTGGTAACGCGAGGTGGCGGGCGCCTCGCCCCAGCCGGTGACCGGGCCGTCGGTCAAGCGGAGCAGCACGACAGGAGTCCGGCTTTGATCGGCGCCAGACTGGAGGCCGCTGGAGACAGCCCATTTGTGCTTGAGGCGCAGATCGAACGGAAGGAAATCCAGTTTCATGGCGGCTAGAACAGCCTAAACGCGGGAGGAATGCAAGCTTGCGTGACGAAGATTCCGCCGGGCCGCGCTTGTTATTTCCGCCGGTTCAGCTACTTTAGAGGCATGTGGAAACAGATTGTATGCGTGCCCCTGCTTCTGGGCTGTCTTGCCCTGCCTGCCGCCACGGTGCAACTGAAGGACAAGGCGTCCGTCAGCGGCACCATTCTGGCGGTAAAAAGCGATGAAATTGTGGTGGACATCGGCTACACGGTGCTGGTCATTCCCCGCAGCCAAATTCTCCAGTTGCTCAACGACAACGCGCCGGAGGCAAGAAGCGCCGCCCCGGCCCTCCCGGTGGCGGCGATTTCCGAAGCGCCTGTGGCGCCGCCGCCCGCCACCGCGCAGCGGGCCGCCGCCTCTTCGGGGCAGGGATTTTATTCCATCGGGGCCGGCCTTCTCAAGGAGCGGACGGTGCGGGATTTGGCCGCCGAACTGGGCGCGGCGGTCGTCCAGGTGCGGACACCCGGCGGGCTGGGATCGGGATTTTTCATCAATGAAGACGGGTTTCTCATCACCAATTTTCATGTGACGGAGGACGAAACGCAGATTTCGGTGGAAGTCTTCCAGCAGAAGAACGGGGAGTTGGAGCGGAACATCTACAAACAGGTCAAGATCGTTTCGCTCAATAAATTTGGGGACCTGGCGCTGCTCAAGGTGGAGGACAAGACCGCGCCGAGATTCGCCTGCGTGTCGCTGGGCGACTCGGATACGCTGGCCGTGGGGGAGCGGGTTTTTGCCATCGGCAGCCCGCTGGGTTTGGAACGGAGCGTGACGGAGGGGATTGTCAGCACCAAGACCCGGCAGTTGCAGGGCAATTTGTATTTGCAGACCACCGCCCAGATCAACCCGGGCAACAGCGGCGGCCCTCTGTTCAACCTGCGCGGCGAAGTGGTCGGCGTGACCAACATGAAGATCACTTCCGGCGAGGGCCTGGGTTTTGCCATTCCGGTCGAGTCGGTCATCTTCTTTTTGAAGCACCGGGATTCTTTTTCTTATGACAACGACAATCCCAGCAATCCCTACCGTTACCTGGAACCGTCCCACCGGCTGAAGAAGACTTCCGCCGACTGACCCCTGAGCCTGCCGCCCCATGAAAATTCCTTGTTTTTGGCTGTTAGCCCTGCTGTTGGGCAGCTTGGACGCCGGCGCGACGGAACCGCCGGCGGAGAAGTTGCTGCCCAAGGACACAGTGCTGGTGGTGACGATCCCGGACGCCGGGAAGGCGCTGGGAGTTCTGACTAATTCGGCGATGGGCCGGCTGTGGCGCGACGCGACGCTCAAAGCGTTCAAGGACAAGTTCAATGCCAAGCTGCAATCCACGACCGTCGCACCCGTGGAGCGCGAGTTGGGAATCCATTTCGCCGACTACCAGGGATTGGCGCAGGGCCAGATGACTTTCGCGGTTCTTCCGGTGGATCAGGCCGCCAATCCGGCCGAACATTACGCCGCAGTTTTTCTTCTCGACGCCGGGGACCATGCCGCGCAGCTCGCCACCAATCTGGCGGCGGTCAGGAAGAAGTGGATTGATGCCGGCAAAGCGCTGAAGACCGGGAAGATCCGCGAGACGGAGTTCGCGACTTTGATAACAACGTCCGACGAGCTTTCCCTGGGGAAACTTCTGCCCAGCCTGACCGACACCAACGCCGCCGACAACCTTGTGCCCAAAACGGCGCCCGAAAAAGTGGAGTTGACCTTTGGGCAATCCGGCTCGCTGCTTATCGTCAGCCAGTCCAGCCAGGCCATCGAAAAAATACTGGCCCGGCAAGCCGGGGGCCTGCTCGCCGGTTTGGATGAGCAACCGGCTTTCCAGCACGATTTTGCCGCGCGTCTTCGGGGCGCGCCCTTTTTCGCCTGGTTCAACGCCGGGGCCTTCCTGGCCGATTGGGCAAAGCCACAAGCGCCATCGCCCGGCCAGTCTCTCCTGGCCGGCGCCATGTCCGGCGACGGGGCGATGGCCGCTCTGGGCTTCACCGGGCTGACGACCGCCACCATCGCCTATCGCGACTCGCCGGATGGTTTGAGCATGCAATTATTCGTGGGCGCGCCGGAACCCAGCCGCCGCGGTCTTTTGAGAATCCTGACCACCGAGGCCAAGGACTCGGGGCCGCCGGCTTTCGTGCCGGCCGATGCGGTGAAGTTCAGCCGGATGCGCCTGGATATTCCGAAAAGCTGGCGGTTGCTGGAATCCACCTTGAATCAAGTCAATCCCACCGCCGCCCAAGTGCTCAACTACGCGCTGGACCTGGCCGGCAAGGCCCAGGGTGAGAAATACGATTTGAGAGCCGAATTGCTGGGGAGCCTGGGCGATGACATCATCACGTATGAGAGAAATCCTGCCAATAAGACGCTGGGCGACCTGAGGGAGGCACCGGAGATTTGCCTCATCGGCTCCCCCAGCCCGTCGAAGCTGGCGGCGGCGATCAAGGCGGCGGCGGGCCTGCTGGCGCCCGCGGGCAACATCAAGGAGCGCGAGTTCCTGGGGCGGAGAATCTACTCGGCGGCGTTGCAGGCCAGCCTGCAGGGCGGCAGCCGCACGTACCATTTTGCGGCCAGCGGGGGATACGTCGCCTTAACCAGCGACGTGGAGATGCTGGAGGAATTCCTGCGGAGCAACGACAGCAGCAAACCCGGGTTGAGCCAGACCGCCGGACTGGGGGACGCCGCGCAAAAGGCCGGGGGCGGGATGAGCGCCGGCATCTTTGCTTTCAGCAACGACAAGGAAACCACGCGCGCGCTGCTGGAAACCCTGCGGAAGGAAACGATCTCGGCGCCCGACTTGCTCGGTCTTTTGGGCCTGGAAATGAGGCTGAACAAAATCTCCACCGTGGAGGAAGCCAACCAGTTCAAAGCCTGGTGCGATTTTTCCCTGCTGCCGCCCGCGGACGCGCTGACCAAGTACTTCAATTATTCGGTGTGGGTGGGAGGGTTCACCCAGGAGGGATTCATGCTCAATTGTTTCACCCCCGCCCTGCCTTCGCAGGAGTAGGCGCGCTGGGCGGGAAGGGATGGGACGGATAGGACGGATAGGACGGATAGGACCGATCCGACGGATCGGACCGATTGGGACTTCTCCCCGGCGTCACTCTTGCGGATAGACCAGGATGCGGTCGTGAACCAGGACAATCAAATCATTCTTGCCGTCGCCGGTCACGTCCGCCACGAGGGCCTCGCGCGGCTCCATGTCGTCGTTGCGGCGGACACGGAAGGTGCGCTCTTCAAAGACCTGCCAGCGGTTGCCCGGCACTAGCTTATGCGGCGGAACAAAGCTGACCAAATCCAGGTAGTTCTTGGCCGTCTCCAGAAAAACCAAGTCTTTGCGCCCGACATTGTTCAAGTCGCCGGAGATGACATCGGCCAGATGCCCTTCGGGAATGGGGGTTTCGTAGCCGTCCAGTTCGGCCAGTTCCCATACGTCGCCGCCCAAGGCCATCGTCCCCACGGCATTGACGCCTAGAAAAGCCAGGCCGTTGGCGTCGCGGCCGCCCAAGGACACGGGCTGAAGGCGCGAAAACTCGGCTACAGGCAGGGGCAGGTTGCGCATGACTTGCCAGACGCCCGCGGCATCGCGCTCGCACAAGGTCAGCGCCTTCTGCTCTGAATCCAGAAGAAAAAGTGAGGCGACGGCGTTGGTCCCGTTGCGCAATGGCGCCGCCCCGACAATCCGCGAGCTGCTGGAGGCGCCGTTGATCTGGTCCTTGACATGGAAGGTCCACGCCGGCTTGGCGTCGTTGGTGGCGCTCCCGCCTTCCGGTTGCAAGACCACGGCGCGGATGAAATTCTTTTGGGCCAGGAGCAATTCCGGTTTGCCGTCGCCGTCCACATCAGCGGCGCTGAGCCACGGCTGGTCGCTGGCGCCCCCAGGGGGCAGGACGTCTTCCTCATCAAAGGTGTTGCCGGGTGTCTGGATGAGCACCTTGATTTTTTCGTACGGAATCAACACCACCAGGTCCGCCAGCCCGTCCTGATTGGCATCGAACAGGGTCATCGAAGCGGGGTTGGCTTTGAACTGCGCGCTCAGGGGCTGCGAGCGCGTTTTTCCGTCCGCCGTCCTCGTGGCCAGCGTCCGTTTGCCGTCCTGGTCCAAAACCACGGCCAAGGTGGGCGCGGCGCCGGGTTGGAGAGGCCCGACGGCCATGGTCAGCGGCCTTCCTTCAAAAGGAAGAATGGCGGGGAAGGCGATGCGCCCGCTTTGGTCCAGCTTGGTAACACCGATTTGGTGCTCCTCGCTGCTGAGGAGGAAAATCTCCGGCGAGCCATCCTGGTTCCAATCACTGACGGCCAGTTCGGTGACGCCGCTCAAGGTCGGAAAGGTTTTGGCGGAGCCGAGGGTGCCGTCGGCCTGTTGCAAATAAAGGGTCAACTGGCCGCTGTCCGGTTCGGCTACGAGCAGATCGGAGAGGCCATCGCCGTTGACGTCGGCCCACAAAATGCCGCGGCGGGGCTGGGCGGTTTTCTTGAGAGGCAAGACCTGGAATTGGCCGCTCTTGAAAGCGCCGGAGAGCGGCTCGGCGGGTTTGCGGTTGAGGCCGGAAATCTGGGCGCGACCGGAATTTTGGGCAATGGTGATCAATTCCATCTTGTGGTTGCTTAATAAATCATCGGCCAGATAGGAGCGGACGGACGGGAAGGTAAAATGCACCTCCGGCCCAAGCTGCCCCTGGGCGTCTTGCAGGCGGAACCGGAACGGGTCGGGGCTGTCCCAGTTGATGAGCAGCAGATCGTCGCGGCCGTCGCCGTTGATGTCCAGCACTTGCAGGCTCTTGACCGCGCCGGAGAAGGGGATTTTCTCCGGCTCGGCAAGCGTGTGGTCGGCATTTTGGGCGACGTAATAAAGATTGTTTTCGCCGAGCAAAAGCAAGCCGGGGCGTCCGCTGCCGTGGAGATCGCCGGTGGTGAGGGCGTTGATGCCGAGCTGGCCGTCGTCAATGGGAAATCGCTTGGGGGCGCTCCAGCCGTTGGTGCCCAGGTTGTAGAGGACGACGAGTTCCTTGGGGTCGCCGTAGTAGGCCAGATCCGGGCGGCCATCGCCGTTCAAATCGGCCACCACCAGCGAGGAAATCCTCTTTTCCGAGGCGATGGAGGTGATTCGAAAACGGGCGTCCGGCGGGAGTTGGTTGATTTCCTTTTTCACGCCGTCGTCGGCCGGCGGGGTGTTGGTCTTGCCGGTCTGGTTGTAGAGGATGTTGATTCTCGAGCGGGCGTTGTTGACCACGATCAAGTCGTTCAGGCCGTCGCCGTCCATGTCGGCGGCGTGAAGGAGGGTAATGGCGCTGTCCAGGGGATAAATCTCGGGGCCGGTGAAACCGAAGGTGTTGGTTTCCGCGCTCGCGCCCCGGGCGCTGACGGCCAACAAAGCCCACGCCAGCGCGCCCCAAAGGCGGCCGGCTGCAATAAGGGAAGACTTCATCATGACAGGCGGCAAGGTGCCATCGGAAGCAGGTTTGCGCCAGTTTAATCACGAAGAAAAACGCGAATTATGAACCAGGGTTTTTGAACCGGGAACTGGCAGGGCCGGAAAAAGTGAGTGGCTTTGGCGGGGGATTTGGTTCAGATTTCCGGGCGGCAAGCATGAAACCCAAAATGTTGGCAGTCGAGTTGTGGGGCATGGGCGATCTGGTTCTGGCGACGCCGTTTCTCAGGGCCGCCACGCCACTGTTTGAGGTGGCGCTGCTGGCCAGACCCCTGGCGCTGGAGTTACAGCCCCGTCTCTGGCCGGGGGTGGAGGTGATTCCGTTTGAGTTTCCCTGGACGGCGTTCCGGGTCCGGGAGAAGTATGTGTTGACACGGTGGCCCTGGCGGCAGTTGGCGCGGCTGGCGGGAGAACTGCGGCGGCGGCGATTCGACCTGGGGATTTCGGCCCGGTGGGACCCGCGGGATCATGCCTTGCTGTGGTTGAGCCGGGCGGGGCGGCGGGCGGGGTTTCCGAGAGTGGGCAGCGAGTTGCTGTTGACGGAGAGACTGGCGCTGCCGCCGGCGGCGGCGCATCGCTACGAGAACTGGCGGGTGCTGGGGCGCCATTTGGGGATGGAATTGCCGCCGCAAAAGGAAGCCGCGCCGGCCGCCGGACGACGGGGCGGCGCGGTGGTTCATTCGGGGGCGGCGCAGCCGGCGCGGGTGTGGCCGCTGGAACGGTTCGCGTTTCTGGTCAATCAATTGCGCCGGGAAGGCCATGCCGTGGAGGTGGTCTGCGATGCACGACAGCGTGAGTGGTGGACGGGACAAGGGGAAAAGGCGCGCGCGCCGGGGACGATTGCGGAGTTGCTGGCGATTTTGGACGGCGCGGGGTTGTTCGTGGGCAATGATTCCGGGCCGGGGCACCTGGCGGGCATTTTGGGGATTCCGACCTTCACGCTTTTTGGCAATCAGTTGTCGAGCCGGTTTGCGCCGCTGGGTCCGCAGGCCGAATGGATGGAGGGAAGCGATTGTGTGTATAAGCCGTGCCATGACGCCTGCCGGTTTGCCAGTCCGGAATGTTTATGGGCAACCGGGGAGAACGAAGCATGGCTGAAGCTAAAGAATTTTGCGGCGAAGCATCTGAACGCAGCCGCGCCATCCAAATGAATGATTCAGGCGACAACGTTACCGGCATCGGGCGGGTGAATGTGCTGGGGGTGGGGGTCAGCGCGATCAATATGGAACTGGCGCTGGGGGCGATAGCGGCGGCGCTGGACCGGAAGGAGAAAGGGTACATTTGTGTCACCGGGGTGCATGGAGTTTCAGAGGCGCAAACGGACGAGGATTTCCGGCGGATTTTAAACCAGGCTTTTCTTTGCACGCCGGATGGAATGCCGCTGGTCTGGGTGGGGCGATGGCATGGGCGGAAGGAGATGGGCCGGGTCTATGGACCGGACTTGATGCTGGCGGTGCTGGAGCTTTCGAAGAAGAAAGGGTACCGGCATTTTTTCTACGGCGGGGCAAACGGGGCGGCGAAGGCGTTGCGGGAACAGTTGGAAAAGCGTTTCCCAAAATTGCAAATCGCGGGGACTTACGAGCCGCCGTTCCGGCCGTTAAACGTTGGGGAACAAGCGGAATTGAAGAAGTTGATCCGGGACGCCCGTCCAGACATGATGTGGATCGGGTTGAGCACCCCCAAACAGGAGAGGTTCATGGCGGAGTATCTGGGCCAACTGGACGTGACCTTGATGGCGGGGGTGGGCGCGGCCTTTGATTTTCTGGCGGGGCGGGCGCGGCAGGCGCCGCGCTGGATGCAGCGGTCCGGCGTGGAATGGCTTTTCCGGCTGGGCTGCGAACCGCGCCGGCTTTGGAAGCGTTATTTGAAGAATAATCCGCTGTTTGTATTCCGGATTCTTTGCCAATGCGCCGGGCTGAGAAAATACCCGTTGAAGAATCAGAGGTTTTGATTATCCTGCCCCGCCGGATGCGTTTTGGGATGGATGCTGGAAAGTTCCGTTTTTTCTTTTGTCCGCGCTAAACATGTCAAATTTGGCTGGAATCTGGGTCTTGTTACAGGTGATTTGCGTTCTGGGAGGCTGGACGCTGTCCCTGTTGGGACAAGTCAATGCGCTGGGTTACGTGGTTCTTTTTGCGGTGGCGGGAGGCGTCCTGGCGCTTTGGGCCAAACGGCGGCGGCCGGGCGGGGCGGGGAGCGGGCGCGGGATGGGCCATCCGGTTTGGAGCCGCTATGTCCGCCGTTTCCGGCGGGTTTTTCCGATGCTGTTTCTGCTGGCGGCGCTGGGGTCGCTGGTTGGAGGAGCGCTGTATGCGCCCAACAACTATGATGCTCTTTCGTATCGCCTGCCGCGCATGTTGATGTGGTGGGACCACGGGGGCTGGCACTGGATTGACACGCCGGACCCGCGAATGAATTTCAGCGCGGCCGACTTTGAATGGCTGACGATGCCGATCCTGGTCTTGACTCACAGTGACCGCTTTCTCTTTTTGGTCAACCTGGCCGGCTTTCTCCTGATGCCGGGGTTGTTGTTCAGCGTGCTGGTGGAAGCCGGGGTGGCGGCCCGGGTGGCCTGGGCCTGGATGTGGCTGCTGCCGATGGGTTTCTGCTTCCTCATGCAGTCCGGCAGCATCGGAAACGACACCCTTGCGGGGATTGACGTTTTGGCGGCGGTTTATTTTGCCTTCCGCGCGCGCAAGACCGGGCGGGCGGAAGATGTGGGGCTGGCTTTGCTGGCGGCGGGGCTGGCCACTGGAGTGAAGGCATGCAATTTGCCGCTCCTGCTGCCCCTGTTCTTTGCCGTGCGCCCAGCCCTGGGATTGCTGCGTTCGCGGCTCGTTTTTGGCGTGGGGATCCTCTTGTTGAGCGCCGGGGTATCGTTTTGTCCGATGGCGGTGCTCAACGAGGCGCATGCCGGCCATTGGACAGGAGACCCCCGGAATCTAAGGAAAATGCAAATTCAAAATCCGATGGCAGGGATTCTGGGGAACAGTCTCGAAATGACCGCGGAAATCCTGTCGCCGCCGATTCTCCCCTGGGCGCGGAACATAACCGGCTGGGTTTGGAGCCATTTTCCAGAGCGTCTGCTGGCGGAATTAAAACGCGATTTCCCCCGATTCCAATGGCAGGTTGGCGAATTGCCCCAGGAGGAAAGCTCCGGGTTGGGTCTTGGTGTGACGGTGCTTTTGGCGGCGGGGATTTTCCCCTGTTGGAAAAGGCGCGCCGCGGCGGGACCGGGGCGCCGGCGTCCCGGGGTTCTGATAGGCCTGATGGCTTGGGCCGCTTTGCTGGTGTTTATGGCGAAGCTGGGCACGGAGGGACCCAGCCGCCTGGCGTCCGCCTACTATCCGTTGGTGATCCTTCCATTATTGCTGATCCCAACCCAGGCCAGAAGGGTCCGGCAGCGCTGGTGGAGGATTCTTGCAGTGGTGTTCGGGGCCGGCGCGCTGTTGGCGCTGGCGCTTACGCCCTCGCGGCCGCTCTGGCCGGCGGGACGGGTTTGCGACTGGCTTGCCGCCAAATACCCGCGCAGCGCGGAAGCGGCCCGCATGAGGAAGGTCTATGCGGTGTACGCGAATCGAAGCAGCCTGATGGCTCCCTTGCGCCGCCAAATTCCGGACACGGTGTTGAACATCGGTCTCCTGGATGAGATTGATGACGCGGATGCTTCGTTGTGGCAGCCTTACGGCAGCCGGTCAGTGCGATATTTGACACCGGTGGGTCTGCGACGGCCTCCTGACATGGAATGGGTCGTGATCAAGCAACAGGCTTTTGAAAGCGAAACGGGGAGGCCTTTGGATCCGTGGTTGGAGCAAACTGGGGGTGTGGTCGTGGCGCGGGATTTGATCCCCGCCAAGGCAAGCCAGGACCCGAACTTGTGGTATGTGGTGCGTTTTCGCGATCCCCTCGCCGGACGCAATTGAGCACAGCAAGAAGGTCCCCTTGCCAGCAGGAATTCCGGCGCTTCCTTCTGGCGTTTCAATGCCAGTTTGACGAACAGGACTGTTTTTGCGGATGGCGAAAAGCCGGTGTTGGAACCCGGCTGCGGAGGCGGGCGGTCAATCTGCCGGGTTCGCGGGCGGGTTGCCCAGGAGGCGTTTTGCCAGCACAAACGCCCGCGCAATGGCTTGGTCCATGTCATAGTAACGATACTCGCCCAATCGTCCGCAAACCAGCAAGTTGGGGATGGTTTTGGCCCGCTCCCGATAGGCCTGGCAGAGACGCGCGTTGGCGTCATCCGGAAACGGATATTCAAAATCGTCCGGGTCGTCGGGCGTGACAGTGATTTCGCGGGTCAGGACCGTGCCGGCGATGCGCCGGGCGTATTCCGGGGGCATCATGTGCTTCCATTCCAGGGTGCGGATATGGGGGCCGTTGGCGGGATCGGGATTGTTCACCTGGCCGCGCGGTTGCGCAAACTCCACGTCGGGCAGGTACTCGTGATGGCGCTGCTGGCCGCGATACTTCAACCGTCCCAGATCGAAGCCGAAATACTCGTCAATGGCGCCGGTGAAGACCACCACCTGGGGGTCCTTGAATTGGCCGCGGCGGCTCAAGTAATCGCAGTTCAGCAGCACGGGAATTCCTTCGAGAAGCCTGCGCATGAATTCGGCGTAGCCGTCTTCGGGAATCCCCTGGTACTGATGGCGCGAGAGGCGCGGTTCGCCATCCTCGCGCACATCAAAGCGTTTGGCCAGCGTGGCGGAAAGCGCGCGGGCCGGCACGCCCCATTGTTTCTCGTTGTAGCCTTTGACAAATTTCTCATAAACCAATCCCGGCATCATGGAAAGGCAGGCCTCCTCGAAGTTGGAGGGCGCGCCCTGGAATTCCGGCTCCCACTTCGGGCCGAGCACGCGCCGGATGTAACCGGCGCTGACGGGCCAATTCTCGTAACGGCCATCCACCCACGAAGCCAGCGCAGCCTCATATTTGTAGAAGCGCCCGAATCGGTTGACGAACCTCCAAAGAGACTCATCGTTAGTCCGGAAATAGTGCGGACCATAGGTATGCACACGAATGCCGCTGGGATGAAAATGATCATGGACGTTGCCGCCCAGGTGGGAGCGCCGCTCAAGCACCAAAACTTCGCGCCCGGCATCCACCAGGGCGCGCGCGATCACCGCTCCGGTCAGGCCGGAACCTACGACGAGAAACTTCATCTGAACGTGCAGCTTGCGTCGTCAAGGTTGTGGATGCAGCACAGGCTGTCGAGACAAAAATGGCGGTCTGGGCCGGCCCAGGAATTGGGTTTGACGCCATCCGCCTGCGCGGGCAGCATGGCCGCAGATTGACAAAGATAAGCGTAACGGCCAATCCATTTTCCCTCGCTGGCGGAACTTCAATAAGAATCCGCTCTGTCCTGCTGTCCGCCTTGGACCCAAAGCCGTGAACCGTCCCCGGCTCATTGTCACTTCGGAAGGCCCGCTGCCTGGCGCGGGCAGCGAACCGGGCAAGGGGTTTGCGTGGGCCAAGGCATTATCAAGATTTTACGAAGTACACCTGATCTGTTGCAGCCGCTCGGCCAGCATTTGCCAGCAGAGCGGGCAGTGTGACGACTGGGTGTTCCATCCTCTGGACACCCGCGCCCGGCCCGCACCCGGTCTTTGGTTTTACTGGTCGTATCACCAGTGGTGCCGGGACCTCATTCCCAAGTGCATGGAGGTGATCCGCACGGTCCATCCGGTGGGATTGCATCATGCCACCCTGGGTTCCTTTCGAATGCTTCCCGATTATGTCCGGCTGCGGATTCCGTACACCCTGGGTCCGCTGGGCGGCGGAGAAACCGCGCCCCTCCGATTGTTGCGGGACGCCGGGCTGCCGCCTGCTGAATTTGCCAGAGAATGCCTTCGGCCCGCTTTGAATTATGCCAGCTTGATGAATCCGCAAGCGCGGCGCGTGCTGCGGCAGGCGCGAATCGTCCTGGCCACAACCCAGGAAACAGAACGCCTCTTGCGATGGGCGGGAGCCAAAGCCACCGCGGTGGTTTTTCCAGACGCCATAGACCTGTCCCAGGCGCCGATCGCGCCCCTGGCCGCCAGGGAACGGCAACGGGAAGGCCTGCGACAGGATTTTCGCTGTGTCTGGTCCGCCCGTTTTCTCTGGTGGAAGGGAGGCCAGTTGGCGATCCGCTTTGCCCATCGTCTGCGCCAGGCGGGTTGCAACGCTTCGCTGGACATCTATTCCGACGGCAAGGGCATCGAAGGATTGAAGCAGATGGCAAGGGACTTGGGGCTGGAAACGCTCGTGAGATTTCACGGGTTGGTGCCGCGCGCGGAACTCTTGCAGGCTCATTTGCGGGCGCATTTGTTTGTGTATCCCACCTTGCATGACTCATCCAGCAGCGCGATCCCCGAGGCCTACAGCACGGGCCTGCCGAGTTTCACCCTGGGCTTGGGCGGCATGCGCACGGCCACCGACCCGCTGGCGGGCCTCAACCAAACGCCGGACAGCATCGGCGCGTGGCTGGAGCAGGGAACGCGCCTGGTCCAGGGCTGGATGGCCAACCCCGATCCATGGCTGGCGGCTTGTGCCGCGGCCCGGAATAAATCCAGCTCGTTCCTGCCGGACAGTCTTGTGGCCAAAGCGCGCGAGCATTTGAATCCCTGCTTTGATCACACGGCTGATTAGCCGGGTTTGGCGGCGCTTTCACAAAGTCACACTGCGGGTGATGTCCTTCAGGTCGCGCAACCATGCCTTGAGCAAGGGGAGTTCTTCCCCGGGGAAAATGTTTTGCCGGACGAGCGCCGCGTAGCACCGCAGCAGGTTCTCCGGCACGGCCTTGGGGCCGGGTTTGAGCCGCAGTCCGGTCAGGATGTCACCAATGCGGGCATTGCGGAGGTAGCCGGGAACTTCGTCTTGAAAATCGCGCAGCAGATTATGCGGGTTGCGCTCTTGGGCCACTTCGGGAGCGTGGAAGGTAACGGCGCCGCCGAGTTCCCAAACGCAGCGCTGGGCAATGAAACTGCGCCAGATGTCGGTCATGCGGAAGGTGCAATAACTGGGAAGATACAAGAGCGGATAGGCCTCGGGCCACCACCAGGTGCTTTGGCTGTTGAAGGGGCACCAGGCTCCGCGCATCAAGGCCACGCTGGGCCTGGATTTAAAGCGCACATCCTCTGACAGGAGCAGCCGCCAGATCGCATCCACATCAGGGTTGCCGTTGGCCAGCCCTTGCTGGATCGGGCTGAAGGTCGTTTGCGGCGGCAAAGAGCCGGGGGGCTTCCATCGGCGTGCCGCGGCAATCTGTTCAAGGGGAAAGCCGCGCGGCCAGATGTATTGTCCGCTGAAATGGGCATAAACATTGCACCAGCCGGCCTGGCGGGCCTGGAGGGCGCGGACGGTGGAATGCCGCGGCTTCCATCTCGCCGTGGGGGCGTTGTCGTCATCGGTTTCGTAAATGCACCCAGCCTGCCGGCTGATGGCGATGAGATACCCCGCGTTCTTTCGCACGTAATGATTGACAGGCAATAGTCGCGGCAAGGTCATGGGCAACCGCAGTTGCTGCGCGAGCGTGACCAGTTCGGCGTTGGGCAGCGGGTAGTCCGACGGGCCTTTTTTGTCTCCGACGACCAATAATTGGCCTCCGTGGCGCTGCACCACGCGTCCCAGTTCGCGCATGGCCGGTGTGGGGGCCTGGATGGTGGTGACGACGACGTGAAGGTTTTTTCGATTCAAGCACTTCTCCGTTTCTGCTGTTCCGCGCGCCGGAGATCCCAAAGAATCCGGAACGCTTCCCGGATGCTGCTGCGGCCGATGAGGAAATTGGAGTTCTGGTAGGTGATGGGCACTTCCAACCAGCGAAGTTGATGCATCCTCCAGCGGATTTCCGTCTGGAAAAAGTTCGCCTTGCTGGCCACGCCGGTTTGCAGAACCATCTGCATGGCTCGCCGGTTGAAACATTCAAATCCGCTGGTCATATCGGTCATTTTCGCGTGAAGCAACCCTCTGGCGAGCGCCGTTCCTCCCTTGCTGACCACAATGCGGCTCCAGGGACTTTTGTGGCAGCCGCCCGGCAGGTAGCGGCTGCCGCCCACGTAATCGTAGCCCTGTTCCATGGCGGCCAGGAAGGACGGGATTTGTTCCGGCAGATGGTTCAATCCGCCGTCCATCTCCAGGATCCATTCGCAACCGTCATCAAAGGCGGCGCGGTATCCGGCGAAATAGGCATCCACGACGCACCGGTTCTGCGGAGACCAGACCAGGACGACCCGCGGATCCTGCGCTGATCGTTCCGACACAATGGCGCGGGTGCGGTCCTTGCACACATTATCCAGCACGCAATAGATCCGGTCCTGGCTCTGCAAATGCGCCAAAACGCGGTCCAGGAAGCCCTGGATCGTCTGTTCTTCGTTCGCCAAGGGCACGGCCACGCCCAGCTTTGGGCGCCTGCGCGGCTGGTTGCCGGAATGTTCGGCTGGCATTGTCACCTGGGCGTGAATTTATCGGAAATCTCCGGACGCGGCAACGACAAAACCCCAATTATTCTTGACTCAAAGCCGGGGCCGCAAGGCGTGCGCGAGCGTTCGCCAACGTCCGCGCGCGGCGCCCAAAGTGGTGGCGGAGCCGTGTTGGGCGGCCCACCTCGCCGCCGCCGGCGCGGGATTCACCGCGTAAGCGCGCCGGGCCGCCTCCCAGACCGGAATGTCCGCCGGGGAATCTCCCGCGTAATCGAATCCGCCCCACCCAAACCTCTTCACCAGCAGCTCCGCCTTGGCCGCCCCGCTGAGATTGGCCGCCCCGTCGCTCCCGATCGCTTCGTCAAACAACTTCAAGTGGGCGGCAACGCGGTCGGCCACAAGCTGATCGGAGGCGGTCACCAGAAGGACCTTGCGTCCGGCGGATTTTGCCTGCGCGATCAAGCCGAGAACGTCCGCATTGTAAGGCAGCGATTCGACCGGAAGAGGAGAGGCCAGGCTGATCTGCCTCTTGATCCAGGCCCTTCCCCGGCCGCAACCCCGGAGGATTCCCAGCAGCCGCAGCGGATGGCGGCAGAGGATTTGCGCCACCGACTCCCAGGAACAATCGGTCCTGACCAAAGTGCCATCCAGGTCCACGCAGAGGGGAACCTCCTTGTCTGCGGCCGGTGGCGGGCCGGCGGGAGCCGGTATGATTGGCGCCAATTGTTGCAGAATGGCGCAAAGGGCGGAGAGGCGCGGGGTAGGGACGCCGGAGCGCTGGGCCGCACGCCAGGGGGCGAGGAAAAGGGCCTCCAATTCCAGTTCCTGGCCCCGCTCGAAATCCACCAGCGTGGAGGCCTTGTAAGGCCCCATCCGGGCGGTGCGCGCAAAATTCAGGTCCGCCTGGCTCTCGGGCACGTCCAGGCCCAGGGACTGGGCGGTGTGGATGGTTTCCATCATGAGTTCGCGCGCCAACTGCGCCCAGCGCGGGTCGGCCAGCAAGCGGTCGCTGGTCAGGCAAGGCCCGCGCTCTTGTCCGGGATCAAGCTGGCCGCGCAAAACCGCCTCCAGGCCGGCGCAGCCGGCGACGCCAAGCCCGTTGAAAGGGATGTTCCAAACCAGTTTTTCCCAGTGGGCCTGTTCGAGGTTCTCGCGCACGGCGCAGGGAACGCCGGATTGCGCGAAAAGGGCGGCGATTTGATGGGTGCGCGGTTGGGAGGGGCGTCGAAATTCACCCATGATGACGTTGCCGTGGGCAGTATGGTGGATGGTTCCCGGGGCCACCCGGTTCAAACAGACAAAGCAAAGGCCGCCCAGTGTTTTCTCCGGACCGATGAGGGACGCGATAAGCGCCTCGTTGCCCAAGCCGTTTTGCAGGGTCAGGACGGCGGTGGCCGGGCCGACGAGCGGCGGGAGAAGTTCCTGCAACACCGGGTTGGCCGTGGTTTTCAGGCCGATGAGAACCAAATCGGCCGGGCCGATTTCCCCGGGACGCCGGGCGCAGTTGGGGCGGACATGGAAATCGCCTTCGACGCTTTGGATGTGAACGCCCTCGCGGCGGACAGTCTCGTAGTCAGAACGGAGGAGAAAATGAACCTCCTGTCCGGCCCGGCAAAGGCGGGCGCCATAATAGCTGCCCAGGGCGCCGCAGCCGAGGATGGCAATTTTCATCGGGGGAACATGTGGGAGCCAGTCACGGCTCAACGGAGTCTCGCCCGGCCGTGAGGATGGGGATTACTGGGGGCCGAGGATGGCGTTCTTGGCGGCCTGGGCGATGCGGAATTTAAGGACCCTCTTGGCCGGAATTTGGATGGGGGCGAGGGTTTTCGGGTTGTGGCCCATGCGGGCCTTGCGATTGGCCACCAGGAGCTTGCCGATGCCCGGGAGCGTGAAGGTGTCTTTGGCATGTTTGTAGGCCAGGGCGGCGAGGTGATCCAGAAGTTCCGCGCTGGCTTTCTTGGTCAGTCCGCTCTGGGCGGCAATTTCGGCAGCGAGTTGCGATTTGGAGAGTCTTCTTGACATAATGTGCGCTTTGGTTCGATGTTAAGTCAATGGGCCGCGATGTTCGCCGTGCTTCGTCGTCATGGGGCGCCGTGCGGCCTTATTAAATCCCTTCGCCGAAGTGGCGCAAGGAGAAAAGTGAGCGCGGCGGGGGCCGGGCGGGAGAGTTTCGGCTTTTTCGAGCGCGCCCTTTGCCCTATTGATATGGGCCGATGGACGATTCGCGCAGCAGACGTGAAACTTGGCTCATCTGCCTGGGGCTGGCGCTGGCTGTTCTGGCGGCGTACGGGCCGCTTTGGCAGTGTGGTTTTATTGATTACGACGATCCCGACTACGTCACTTCCAATGAAATGGTGCGGCGCGGGTTGAGTTGGGCGGGCGTGGTTTGGGCCTTTACGACCGGTTCCGCCGGCAACTGGCATCCATTGACCTGGATTTCACATGAGTTGGATTTTCAACTCTATGGGATGAATCCCGCCGGCCACCACAGCACCAGCCTGCTCCTGCATGGGGCGAACTCCATCCTCCTTTTTCTGCTCCTGCAGCGGATGACCAAAGCACGCTGGCCCAGCGCGCTGGCCGCCGCCCTGTTCGCGCTGCATCCGCTGCATGTGGAGTCGGTGGCGTGGGTGGCGGAGCGCAAGGATGTCCTCAGCACGCTGTTTTGGATGCTGACGGTTTGGGCTTATGTCCGTTATGTGGAGGAGTCGGCGGTGAAAAGCCCCAAGGCCGGTTGGTTTTACGTTTCCTCGGTCCTGCTTTTTGCGCTGGGGCTGATGGCCAAACAGATGCTGGTGACGCTGCCTTTCATTTTGATTCTACTTGACTACTGGCCGTTGCAACGGTTCCGTCCTCCGCTCGCGCGGTTGCTGTTGGAAA
>Ga0182027_10005422_pt1 | contig 19405 bp, 13 predicted proteins | sample 712E1DmetaG_FD_121300 | JGI IMG/M metagenome (GOLD analysis project Ga0182027, IMG submission 121300) | Permafrost microbial communities from Stordalen Mire, Sweden - 712E1D metaG (Illumina Assembly) | ecosystem: Environmental > Terrestrial > Soil > Wetlands > Permafrost | place: Sweden...
AAAGAAACAGAAATGCAAGTTCTACAAAACGAGGCGTCGTCATGGAGTTCTACGGACTCCCACCCATCGGACAAAAACAAAGACGTCCGATGGATGGGGCACCCAGTTTCATCCCCCGTGGGTCGGCGAAGCCGGTGGACGACTGTTACAAAGCTCGCTTCGATGGAGTCGTTGCAGCAGCCTGAGACATTTGCTTGCCATGAAAATTCAAATGCGATTGCCATGAGCACGGGCACGCCATGCAATCGGAAACTGCGAACAGAGTGCTCCTACCCTGACGCCGACGATCTCGCGCGGCAGCTTTACAAACAACGGCGCCTACCTACCTATCCGTTGCGAACTTGACCGACAGCTCGGCCAGGCTTCAGGCGATCCGGAGCCGGAGATTGTCCCGGCGAAACCGCACCCGCAAGAAGAGAAGCGCCGGCTGCTGGATGAACCAGGGACCTTAGTACTGTGACAACTTAATTTTGCAATGCTTCCAAAATCGATGCGGGCGTGGACGCCCGCATGACAGCCGGTCTGGAGACCGGCGCTACAATCTGGGTGTTTCACAATTACGCGGTCACGATACTAGCGATCCAGAAGCGCGGCCGAGGGCCAGCCATCCTTCCATGCAATCGTGGAGATCTGCAGGGAGGGCTTGCCGGTTACGTGGTCGTAGGCGTGAAAGACGATCAAGTCCAGTTCATGTTGGCGAAGCAGAATCGATTCGCCACCGGGGCCCAGCCACAGCGCGTATGCGTAATACAGGCGGTACTCTCCGCGGGCGTAGGAGATATCCGGCGCCCACAGATCTCTTGTGCCTGGACTGCGCTGCTTGATCCACGCCGGGACTGCATCGAATACCTGGCTGCAAAAGCGCCATTGGGTTAAATCGCTGGAGCAGCGGATGGCCATCTGCCCGCCGCCAGGAGCTTTGCCGGTTGTGAACACATAGTACGTTCCACCCTCGCGAATCATGGAGGGATCGTGCGCGCCGGCGATGTCACCTTCCAACTTGAGCGCCTGCGGATTCTTAGATGCGAGCGCAGCCGCGCAGGACAAGACCATCGCCGATACGATAGTTGCAGTGAGGATCGGTAGGCAGGCTTTTCGGTTCATGGCATTGTCCTTCAGCGGTGCCGGCATGGATTTGACTCCACGCCGGCAGGCTTTCGATGTGAGGGGGTAGCTACCACTTCAAATGCATCAGCGATGTGGCCTGGCGCGGCAGACTGGTGGCAATGGTTACCTTGCCGTTGCTCACGTCGAGCCATTCCGGAGAGGTAAGCAGTTCCAGTTGCCCCGCGGACTTCAACTGTGCGTATTGCTCTGGCGTAGGCGATTGCGGAGAACCCATCGCCTGCCACACCGAGTAGGAATTGCTGTGTGACCGATCAATGCGGTAGTGCTCCAACAATACCTTCTTGACGCCAGCCGGAATTCCCGTAACCGTGACCCGCACATCCGCATCTGGAGCAGGCACATCGTCGTCATGATAATTCCAGAGCATGACAGCTGCTTCATGCGCAGCCTTGGTGGCAAAGGCATCGACGTCCGGCGCCTGCCGCACACCCTCGCTCACAATATCCTTGAGCGCGATCTGCCCTGTGCTGGTGGCTGCAACGCGCTCACCGGACATAAGGCCCGCCATGCGGAAGACATTCAGCACCGGCTTGTCAATTCCATTGGTTGCCAGCGTGCGGAATCCCTCGAAATAATCCTTGCCTTCGAACTCGAACGACCACGAGAGCATCGAGATCAGGTTCACCTTGGACGCATCCTCCAGGTCGATCAGGGCCTTCATCGCGGCGGCGGTATAGGAGGCGTAGAGTGGCCCATTTCGATAGGCGTTTGCCGGATTGACTTTCATCGAGCAGCCTGCGCAACCTTCGGGGTCCGCCTCGCTCAGGATGATCGGCACATGAATGAACTTAGGATATTTCGCGACAATCTGAAAGCCGCTTTCAGCAGACTTCATTTCGTTGGAGAGGCCCATTCGTACGCGCCCATCAACAAGTGTCGGCCGACCCTTGGGATGGAAGGAGATAAAGTCGAGCGGAACGGGCTTTCCGTCCGCCGCGCTCTTGTCGTTCTGGCAATGCTTCAGGAAGTCATTCAGAAAGGCGGACGCTTTTTCGTTGGCTGGACCAGTGCTCGCAGGTCCACCGACAATTGCATTGGGCAAAGCAGCGCGCACGCCCGCAACAGCATAGTCATAAAGCTTGAAGTACTCTGCGGGGGTTCCGTGCCAGTACATAATGTCCGGCTCATTCCACACTTCGAAATACCAGGTGCCGACCTGCTCTTTTCCGTAGCGCTGGACAAGATGCTCAGTGTATTTGAGAACGAGCTCGCCCCACATTTTGTAGTCTTTGGGCGGATTGTTGACTGATCCTCCCATGGTTGGCTTGGGATAGTGAAGCTGATACTCGGTGATCCCGGGGACTGTCGCGGCAAGGTCCTTGGGCATAAACCCGAGTTCCACCATCGGGCGCACACCTGCGTTCTTGTAGGCATCGAAGGTCTGGTCCGTGATGGTGAAGTCGTAGACCGGCTTGCCATTCTGGTCGAGGCTGAATACGTTGGATGAACTCCACTTTAATTCAGGAATTCCGTTGCCCGAGGTGAGAAGATGATGGGCTCGGATATAGACCGGCGCTGGGCTCAGGTCGTGCAGTTCCCTTAGCAACTGCGTGCCATATTTCATAGCGCCGTAGTTTGATTCGTCGAAACCGAACCAGCTATAGATGGGCTTGTAGGGGCCCATCGTCTTTGACAATTCCACGTTCACGCTTACCGGTGTCTGTGCCTGGCACACGACGGCCAATAAGGCAGAGCTCAAAACAAATCCAAACTTGCGCAATTTCATATCAATTCCTCCTTGGAACTGATAGCAAAGAATCCGATGGTTGACACTGCCTTCTCCTCATGCTCTTACGCTCTGCTTGTCAGCGCGTTGCGGCGCTAAACCATGCCAGGCCGTCCGTTGTTTTTCCAGCCGGGCGATACTCGCAGCCAAGCCATCCTCGATAGCCGATCTCATCGAGCACCCGGTAGAGATACTCGTAGCGAACCTCGCCCGTATCCGGCTCGTGGCGCTCAGGACATCCGGCAATCTGAATGTGACCGCACTCCGATGAATAGCGCTTGAGGCTGGTGGCGAGATCGCCCTCCATCACTTGCATGTGATAGAGATCCATCTGCATCTTCAGGTTGGGCGCGCCGACCGCGGCGCAGATTGCGTGAGAATCTTTCTGCGTAGAAACGATGAAGCCCGGCATGTCGCGCGTATTGATCGCTTCCAAAAGCAGGGTGATATTCTTCGCAGCGAGTTTCTCTGCCGCGTACTTCAGATTTGCGATGAGTGTGGCGCGGCAGGCGGCCGGGTCGGCTCCGGCGGGAGCGATGCCCGCCATGGCATGAAGCCGCGGCGTTCCCAGATGCTCCGCATAGAGGAGAGCCTTCTCTACGCCCTCGCGAAATTCCTCTTCACGCCCTGGGAGCCCGGTAATGCCGCGCTCGCCCGCGCCCCAATTGCCGGCAGGCATGTTGAACAGGATTACCTGTGTCCCCGCAGTCTTGGCCTTGGCCGCTACTTCCTCCGGCGAGAATTCGTACGGGAATAGAAACTCGACCGCGGTAAACCCCGCCGCCGCTGCTGCCTTGAAACGGTCGAGGAAGGACACCTCGTTAAACATCATTGACAGATTTGCTGCAAATTTTGGCATTCTTCTTCTCCCTTCTTTGTGAAGTGCGCCATAATGTCGGCGCCCTGGGTGACCACACCAATGCGCGCCTTGCTGCCGTGCTTCGCCAGCGCCGCCGCCAGAGCTTCGTCGAAGTTGGTTGTGGAGGTGATTCCGATTTTGCGCGCGTCCGCGTCTGTAATTCCATCCGTCACGAGGGTAACATTGATACGCTTCCGGGTCTGGTCGAAGGCAAGATAAGTTGCTGCCGCGACCTCGTCCCGCACCTTGCCCGCATTCACCATCTCCATGACCTTGTCGCCGGGCGTGGTGCCGAAGTCGACAAGCTGTGTGTGATCTGGCGCAATGCCTTCCGGCGCGGGAATGATGAGGATGAGCGTTCCCCCATCCTTGACCAGCATTCCGCAATTGTTCACCGGCTTGAATCCCTGCCACAGATCGCGATCGGCAGGATGTGAACTGGCAACAACGATGTCAGCCTTTTCTTCGAGCTCGATGGTGTAGATGGGACGCGCAATGTCGACGCCGGCACGATGCGCCTTGACCACATCACCGGCAACGATCCCCGCAACCGAGCCCGATGCATCGAGCACGACGTTCACAATGAATTTGAGGCCGGACTGGATGGCGATGGTCTCCATCTCCTTCCGAACCTCGTTGTCGACATTGCCGAGAATCTCATAGACGCGGGGACCAGCGATCAGATGCGTTCTTCCCGTAGTCAATGCGCTGGTGACGCCTGGCTGCACCATTTTGGCTCCGCCCGCGTAGCCCGCATACATGTGAGGAATAATGTTGCCAATCGCGATCGTGATGCGGCTCTCAAGATAGCGGCGGCTGACATGGATCGGGATTCCGAGCGGCGTCACTCCCAGATCGACAAAGTCCTTGGGATCGTGGGAGAGGTTGGTCACCGGGATACGATGGAGGACCGCTTCGCTGACGCGCTCGGCGATTTCCTTGTGATCCATCCTGCGATGAGTTCCGAGTGCGATCATCGCGGAGATGTCGCTGTCGGGAACACCGGCCGCGTTTAACTCATCCAGAAGAATCGGCAGAATGAGCTTTTGCGGAGTGCTGCGTGTGCTGTCATCCACCAAGAGCAGCGTCTGCTTGCCGTGACGGGCAACCAATTCGGCCAGCGTTGGGGATCCGATGGGGTTCCGGATTGCGTGACGAACCGCGGCTTCAATGTCCGGAATTGGAGGAGCATGGCGCGGTCCTTCAACCCAGGCGAGATTCTGGGAGGGAATCTCGATGGTCCGCTCTTCGTGCCCGTAGGGGAGTGCGATCTGCTTCTTCACCTAAACGACCTCGCTTGCCGCATGGGATGGGCTTTCCTGTTTGCGCTTGAGAGCACGCTGCGCGGCGGCTACGATCGTTTCCACGCTCATGCCGTACTTTTCGAGCAGTTCGTTGTATGGCCCCGATTCAGTAAAGGTGTCGTTGACGCCGACGCGCTCCAATGGAACGGGTGCGCATTGCGAAAGGCACTCTGCCACCGCGCCGCCGAGGCCACCGACGATGGAGTGCTCTTCAGCCGTAACAATTGCGCCGGTCTCACGCGCGCAGCGGACGATCAGGCCGGTGTCCAGAGGCTTGATCGTGTGCATCTCGACGACACGGAGGTGAACGCCCTGTTGGGCAAGTTGGCGCGCGGCCTCGATGGCGCGCGCGACCATGATGCCGCAGGCAATGACGGTGACGTCGTCGCCTTCCATGAGCGTGATTCCTTTGCCGATCACCGGGGCGTAGGCGCCGGTGAAGATCTCTGGTACTTCATTGCGGCAGAGGCGGAAGTAGACGGGGCCATCCCATGCAACGACCTTCGGCAAAAGCTTCTTCACAGCAAGTGGATCGGCTGGAACGACGATCGTCATCCGCGGCAGACTGCGCAGGATGGCAAGGTCAGAGACAGTCTGATGGGTTGGGCCGTCGAACGAATCCGAGAGACCAGCATATGCCCCGGCCAGCTTGACGTTCGCCCCGCCATAGCAGAGATGCGTGCGAACCATCTCTACTGCGCGCGTGGCAAACAAGAAGGCAAAGCTGTTTGCAATGGGAATTTTGCCGCTGTTGGCCAGGCCGACGGCGACGTCGACGAGTGCCGGTTCGGCGATTCCTACATTGAAGAATCGCTTGGGGTATGCGGCCTCAAACATGTAGCTGAAGTCGGAACTCTGCACATCCGCGCTAAGCACGACCACATCTTCGCGTTCCGCGCCCAACTGGACCAGTGCTTCGCCATAGGCCTTGCGCATTGGGGCGGGATTACCGAAAGGATTTCGAATCATGCTTTCCATTCGTTTGTCCTCTCTTCAAGCTCGGCGAGCGCGATCTGGAATTGTTTTTCATCCGGGATGCCGCCGTGCCAGGCAGGCTGGTTCTCCATATAGCTCACGCCCTTGCCCTTGGTGGTGCGGGCGATGATGACTACCGGACGACCGTGGATTTCGTCGGCAAGATCCAACGCGTCGAGAATCTCCGCCACGCTGTGTCCGTGAAGCTCAATCACATGCCAGTTGAATGCAGCCCACTTGTCGGCAATGGGCTCCGTCGGCATCACGTGACTCGTCGTTCCGGTCTGCTGGACTCCGTTGTAGTCCACGATTACGACGAGATTATCGAGTGCGAACTTGGCGGCGGTCATCATGCCTTCCCAGATGACGCCGCTGTTCAACTCGCCATCGCCGAGAATCGCGTAAACTCTGCGGCTGGAACCATCCATGCGCGCAGCCAGAGCCATGCCGGATGCGATGGCCACACCATGGCCCAGTGGCCCCGCTGCAACTTCAACGCCTGGAGTCTTGCGCGGTTCGGGGTGACCCTGCAGGCGGCTGTTCAAGGCGCGAAAGGTCGGCAGTTCCGAAACCGGGAAGAATCCGCGATGCGCGAGACACGTGTAGAGCATTGCGCAGGCATGTCCCTTTGAGAAGACGAGGCGGTCCCGGTCGCTCCAGGTGGGATTGGTAGGATCGATGCGCAACTGATGAAAGTAGAGGCAGGCAAGAATCTCGGCAATGGAGAAGGCTCCGCCAATATGCCCGGATTTGCGCCCATACACCATGCGCAGCACCTGGGCGCGATACTCATAGGCGCGGCGGGAGAGGTCGGCGATCATCTCAGCCGTGTGTGGCGCGCCGTAGGGATAGACATGCGCTGTCGATGCCTGGTCTGCCAAGGACGAAATCACGCGCGCACCTCCGTTTCGACATTGCCGTCGAGCGTTTGGCGGATGCGCTCAAAGCCCGTGGTGCCGCTGTTGTAAACGGGGACGGCGGTCTTGCCCAGCAGCGGCGCAAGTGCGGACATGGAAAGCTGCGCAAGCACGATGGAGTCGACTTTGCCGGAGAGCTTGTCGATCTCTTCAAGAAGGATATTGTTGTGGGTTGCGGTATCGCCCTTCTGAATGGCGGCGAAGGCTTCGGGGCGCATGACGGTGGTGATCTCGACCGGCAGGTTCTTTTCGGCGGCCACAATGCGCAGCAGCCGTTCAGAAGAGGGCACAGTGGTGGCCAGCGTAGCCAACAATCCCACACGGCGGCCCTGCGTGACTGCAAGCTCCATCATGGGGCGATCGATCTGCATGATGGGAATATCGATCATGGGGCGCGCCAGCTCGGCGGCATAGTTGAAGGTGGAGCAGGCCAGCAGAATCAGGTCGACGCCGGCATCCTGCAGGTTATATGCATACTGGGCGAACTTGAAGTAGTTGCGCTTGGGAATTACACCGACCCCGGCGGCGATGTTGTCGCGCTGAATCGTGTCGTCGCAGAGGTGAACCACCTCGACGTCGGGAATGTAGCGCTCGAGGAACGGCTGCATGGCGCGAATGGTCAAATTAACCGCATGAATAATACCGAGAGTCTTGGTTTGCTTTTCCATCTTCTTCACTCCTTGTCGATATAAGAACTCAGACTGCGACCGGGCGAGCTACCGCAGTCTTGATTTGAATTGGGCCGACAACGCGGATTGTCAGCAGGATGACGCAAAACGCAATCACATGCAGGGTGCCCACGCATGCAAATACGGGGCCGTAGCCAAATCCAAGGTCGAGCAACTTTCCAACCACAAGGCCGAAAACGATGCCGCCCATTGCGCCGCCAAAACCTACCAGTCCGGCGAAGGAACCGACAACGCTGGAGGGCACAAGATCGGAAGGCAGAGTCATGACCAGCGTTGACCATGACTGCTGCCCCGCAAAAGCAATGCTGAAGAGAACAATGACGAACTGCACCGGCGAGTGCATGACCAGGAGTATCGAAGGCATGACCGCCGCACTGACGCCCAGAGCGATCTTGCGCGACATGTTGAGCGAGAAACCGCGCTGGATGAGGCGGCTTGAAAACCAGCCTCCCAGCAGACTGCCCACCCCGGCTGCCGCATACGGAATCCAGGCAAAATAGCCGACCTGCTTGGTGTCGAAATGGTGGACATCGTAGAGATACTTGGGCAGCCAGAAGATGTAGAAGTACCATGCGGCATCGCTGAGGAACTTGGCGAAGACCAGGCCGCAAACCTGAGGATAGCGGAAGAGATCGATCCATCGAATGCCCTCGCCGCCCGTGACTTTGGGCGCGAGCACCTCGGCAAGCTGCTGCCTCTCGATAGCGCTCAGGCGCGGATGCGACGCAGCGGGCTGGTAGTCCCGTATCCACCAGAGAGTCCACAACAGGCCAACCGCGCCCGCCAGAAAGAAGACCCAGCGCCAACTTAGATGCGCCAGAGTGAGAGCGATCAAGGGCGGAGCCGCAACTGCGCCGACGGCCGTTCCGGCGTTCATCAGGCCCATGGCGGTGGAGCGCTCGTGGGGAGGAAACCACTCCGCCATCGCCTTGGTGGCGGCAGGGAACCCTCCGCCTTCGCCCATACCCAGCAGAAACAGGCTCACAGCCAGGATTGGAACGCTGGTGGCCAGACCTTGACTAGCGCAGGCTAGGGACCACCACACCATGATCAGTAGAAAACCTTTACGCGTTCCGAGAGTGTCGATCAGTTTGCCGCTGCCGGCATACATCAGCGCATACGCAGCCAGGAATGCCGCCTGCAGGTGTGAAAACTGCGTGTTTGTGACGGGAAACTCCCGCTGGATGGCCCTGATTGCTATGGGAAGCGTCTGCCGGTCGAAATAGCTGATGGCTATTGCAGCGGTAATCAGGAGGGCCATCTTCCAACGCAGAGCTTTGTTCATTTTGGCTGCTCATGTAAAACAGAATCGTTGAATCTCTGAAAGAAGGGTGCGGGAAGCGAAGCAGACGCAACAAAGCCCCAATGGTGCAAAATAGACTCTCGTGGTTTCGGAAGTCCAGCGATCTGAACCCGATTCCGGAGGACCTGGACTTCCCAGTTGCTAGAATCGCTGGGTTGGTTTACAAACATCAGACAGTCTGATGTGCTGATGTTTTAGCCAGCGAACTATAATCAAGGCAGGGTAACGGTGTCAATGCTAAAACCGGTTTCCAGGGTCACATTAGGTGAGCAGGTCGCGGCCCAGCTCTCCGATCAGATCGCCGAGGGCAGGTGGAAGCCCGGCGAAAAGCTGCCGTCCGAGTCGGAGCTTTGCTTTGCCTTGAACATTGGACGATCCACCTTGCGCGAAGCGTTGAAGTCGCTTGCGTTTGTGGGCATGGTGCAGATGCGTCCTGGTGAAGGCACGTATGTGATTGAAGGGTCAGGACTTCTGATCGAGCGCATCATGGCTCGCGGACTTCTCAAAACCGATAAGGAGCTGCAGGATGTTGGCGAGGCGCGGCTGCTGATTGAGGGCGAAACCGCAGCCCTTGCCGCGGAACGTGCCGACTCCAAGGACTTTGATCTGCTGGACTCGCTGATGGAAGGCATGCAGCAGAGCCTGAACGGCGTGGGGCGCGATTTTGTCGATTTGGATGTCGAGTTTCACCTCGCCATTGCCCAATGCGCCAAGAATCAGATGCTGCTTGAACTGCTGACCCCAATTCGCGGCGTCCTCAAGGAGTGGATCAGCAAGTCGCAGGAGCTGCCCGGAATCAAGGAGAACGCGTATGGGCAGCACGCCAAAATTCTCGCCGCGGTGCGCAGGCGGGAGCCGGAAAAGGCACGGCATGCCATGCGAACTCATCTGCAGACCTGCGAGAAGATGTTCAGCCTCCTCGGCAGGATCTCTGTCACTAAAGAACACATAGAAGCCTGACGGCATACGAGCTCACCCGCCCATCGGGGGTGTGACCCGTTGGGGACCTCAGCTACTTCACGAAGATCTCCGGCGGGCGGCCAGCCTCTTCGCGGGCGCGAAACATACCCAGCGCGTTTGAACTCCAGATGGCGCCACCAGTTGGCGCGAGCACAATCACACCGCCTTCGCCTCCTTTGAGAGCGGGTAATTCAGCGTGGATCATGCGGTCGGCGGCCTGCTGCGCCGAACGTCCTTCCTCGACCAGAGTGCAGACCTCGCGCGCGAGCGTAAGGCGGATGAAATACTCGCCGACGCCGGTGCCCGATACCGCGCACGAGCGATCGCTTGCATATGTGCCGGCGCCGATCAGCGGCGAATCGCCGACACGACCGGGGAGCTTGCCTTGCATGCCTCCAGTCGAGGTAGCCGCGGCAAGATGCCCCTCGCTGTCACGGGCAACGGCGCCGACAGTTCCGAAGCGATGCGCAAAGAAATGCGAAGCGGGCGCGGATGTTCCAGTCGGCTTGATTGCAGGCGGCACATTCGCCGGCCGGGGTGGGACTGTGCGCCCGCTGGCGCGCATGATCGAGACAAATTCCTGCCAACGCATTTCGGTAAAGAAGTAAGAGGGCGGCTTTTGCTCCAGACCTTGTGCGCGCGAGAACGCGTCGGCTCCGGGTCCAACCACCATGACATAGGGAGTGTGGTCCATTACCGCGCGAGCCAATGCGATTGGATTTCGCGTTGAATGAACTGCCGCAACCGAGCCCGCCGCGAGCGTTGCTCCATCCATCAGTGCGGCGTCCATCTCGTGTGAGCCGTCGGCCGCGAATGCCGAGCCGCGGCCTGCATTGAAAATAGGATCGTCTTCGAGTACTTCGACCGCGGCTTCCACAGCGTCCAGTGCCTTGCCATTGTGCTTGAGCACCGCCGAGCCCGCAGCCAGCGCCTTGGCCAGGGAATTATGGTAAGCGGCAGCGGTGGCTGGGTCCATGTGTTCCCACTCGCTCTCCCCCGCGCCGCCGTGGATTGCGATGGCCCAACCAATGGCCGGAGCAGGACCTTGCGCTATTAGTCGCACTGAAGCGAGCAACATCGCAACCAATAACGTCGCGCGGCAACTATTTTGCATTTCGATCCCTTTCCAGTTACTGCACCAGCATAATTGGATTCACCCAGAAAGTAACTCGATGGCCGGCAGGATCGAGGACGGTCACTTGGCACTGATACTCGCCAAGCGCAAGGTCCCCAAGGCCAATCTGGAAGCTAAGTGGGACTACACCCAGCTTGCTCTCGGGCTGTGGAGTTACAGCGATGGACGGTGATTCAAACGCTATTTTTCCTTGCCGGTAAAGGCTAACATAAGCAACCAGCGGCGACGCTGGTTTTGGAGCGGTATCCGAAGTTGCGGTACCCGCGGAACCCCCTTCGTACGCCTGCAGGTACACGTACATCTCGCGTGCAACCGAGAAGACACGAGTTACGCTCGGAATAAGCTTGAGCCCTTCCTGCACCAATGGGTTCATCGCGTCATCCTTGATCTGCTCCTTTCCTTTGTTAACGGTATAGAGCGCGTCTTTTGTGTTTATGCGCTGACTGCTCAACACCACGGAACTAATGGGAACGCGGCTTGTCTCCTTATTCAGGTTGGGAATAATAAACTCCGTCTGATAAGTACCAATCCTTCCTGTTTCATCGTCGCGCGCTAGAAATTTGATGGAGTATCTGCCGGGAAGAAGCGTAAACCCTGAGTCATACTCGACCGGTCGCCTGGCTAACTCAAGCGCCGTAGCATCGCTCAGCTTGATGTCTACGTTGTCTCGCACATTGGTGATCGTGAAACCGCCGGCCAGGTCTTTTATCTCGCAGACAAAGTCAATTACTGTGTGCTCCGCTCCGAAGTGTTTAGCCAGCGCCAACTCGCGGCCGGGAATCTTGACAATCATCGGCACAAAGTATTCGGCGCGGTTGAGCTGGAAGTAATCGATCTCCATGGCAATCGTCAAGTCGGTAATCGGGTCTTCCAGCATGAGTGCATCTTCGAGTTGCCGTTCCTTGTCTACCGCTGTGAACTTGGCGAACTCCTTGTTGGCGTAATAGCCCTCGCGATAGGCGAGGCTGGCGTCCGGCGGCGCATCGACAGTTATCTTCACGCGCCTGAAGCGCCCATTCTGCGCCGTGTTAGTTGTGTAATAGCCGACAATGTAGTAATCCGAGATGGCGCGCTGCGCCTGCACAATGCCGCGAGCCAGGTCGTTGTTGTCGAACAGAGCCTTACCACCGGTGTCGGCGGCAAGCGAATACATCGTGTCCTGAGACTGCTGGAATCGGTCGGTCAAAGCCTGCGCTGCCATTCCGCTATACATGCCGGCGTTTCCCTGATTGCCCTGAGTAGCATCTCCGAGCGGCGCGCTTGCCACCAGCCCACGCGCGTCAACGGGCCAAAAGGAGACCCCGGCTCGCACCGCTGCATCGATGGTCGCGTGCAACTGCGCCATGTTGTCCACGCCGTTCAGCCGCAACCCGCTGGCAAAGTAGATAAGCGACTTCTTCTCGCTCATTTGTTCCAGCATTCTGGCTGTGGTCTGCAAGGCGGAAAGTTGCCGGTCGGTATTGAAGACGTTGAACTCGCTGTCGTCCTGACCAAACGCTGCGCCGGTGTCGGCGCTGGCGGCGTCGTCAATGGAGTCAGCCGATCCCTGGCCTTCGCCTACAATCAGTGTCTGCAGAATACTGAGCAGCTTGCTGCGATCGGCCGTGAAGTCCTGCAGCACATCAACAGACCCGCCGTTAAAGCGGAGGATCGAGACGAGGTCCGCCGCGGTCATCTGCGTGCGAATGAAATGTTCCGCCGCGGTCAAGGCGCGCTCCTGACCCTGCGGCGGCATCGCGGTCATGTCAAAGTAGAGCGCGAGCAGGCGGCGATCCTTGTACTTGTTACTCTCCGGAGCTTCCGGCGCGAACTGTGTTCGAGTCAGTTTCTTGTAGATGGTGATATTCTCGTCGTCCACGGGCGCTGGGGGAAGGGGATCGACTGCCTCTGAGAATTGCTGGTGCTCGCAGAACTTGATCGCTTGCAGGGCTCCGTCTTCAGTCACTGTGAAGTTCCTGGCCGTGAGTCCGCCGATGAACTTACCCTGCTTGTCTTTCACCACAACCGCTTCGACGACTAATTGGGAGTTCAGAGTTAGCTTGAAGGTCTCAGTTTGTCCAGGCGTATTGTTAGAGCCGATCTTCTGCGCGCCAACGCCCGCCCCGGCAATGAGCGCGGTCAGCAACGTTAACGCCTCGAGCTTTTTCCTGAACTTTCGCATGGTTAAAACCTCAGCCGCGCCGTCAGTTGCAGGCTGCGCATGGGATTTGCCGGCGACGGCAGACCGAATGTCGTACTGTTCACAACCGCGTTCCACGCGGGGAAGACGCCATGATTCAGCAGATTCGTCCCATCGATTCTTATGTCCAGGTTGAATGGATTGCGCAGACGCAGTGTCCGCGACATTGACCCATTCAAGCTGAACTGATTTGGACCCGTGATCGAGTCACGTCCCGCAGTTCCCCACGCACCTGCGGTGGGCGCTGAAAACGCCGCAACGTTCAGATGGTATCCCGCAGGCGCGGTGTAAACAGGTGCGCCTGTAAGGTCGGGCCGAATGGTGCCGGTTACGCCTGTGCCAGGCACTGTCGCAAGAAAGATCGGAGTCTCGGGATGCCCTGCAACGGCCGTCATCTGGCTCATCAATGTCCACTCCTTCAGCAGCCTTCCGCGCCATCCGCTCATCAGAGTGCGTCCGCCCATTCCCATCCCGGTCGTAAACTGCATCTGCACATTCAGAAGCTGTCGCTGATCGAAGGTTGAGAGCGCACGCTCGGCATGCAGATCGAGCCAGTTCTGCGCAATGGTTGCACCTGTTCCCGACTCAACCGCGCTCGTGGCTGTCGTATGTCCCTGCGCGCCAACCTGCGCGTCATCATCTATCGCCTTCGCCCATGTGTAATCCACGCTTGCGGTAAATCCGCTTCGCAGCCTGCGCCGCAACTGGAGTTGTCCCGCCTCGCGCGTTGAGTTACCGCCAGAAGTGCGATAGACAAACCCCGACTGACACGTTGGGCATGGGTTAGCTGCACCGATCGGGTAACTATTAGGAAGAAACTCCTGCATTCCGTGAGTGCCCTTGGCGCCAAGATAAGTCGCAGTTACAACCAGGGCCCACGGCAGATCGCGCTGCGCGGACAACTGCCATGTCTGTGCATAGCCCACGCGCAGATTCGGATCGATAGCAAATGTGTCTGCCGCAGCTCCGACACAGTGTTGGAATCCGTTGGCAAGAGTCAGCTTGCATGTACTGCTATTGGCCTGACTCAGGCTGGTTGAGAATGGAGCTTGCGACGCCATGTTCTCAACGGCGCCGAGATACACCGACGAGTCGTCGTAGATTCCATAACCGGCTCTCACCACCAGTGTCGACGCGGGTATTGGCCGCCACGAGATGCCAATGCGCGGCTCAAATCCACGTTTGTCGGGATGCACCAAGGAGCTTGGATAAGCCACCCCTGTTACCGAGCCTTTCGGACTGTTGGCCACCACCGGCGCCACCGCCGTAAACCCCGGCGCGACGTCGAGATTCGCGAGCCTTCCAAATAGCTCCGTCATGGGCGCGCCGTAGTCCCATCGCATGCCTGCATTGATGCTCAGCTCCGGCAGCAATCTCCAGTCGTCTGTAAAGTAAAGGTCATAGACGGACTGCCTGAAGTACTTATCGGCGTTTCCAAACGAGATGGCACTGGTGTCGGGAATGCCGAGCAAAAAGTCAGCGAGATCGGAGCCGGTCGTTGTGGATGCGCCGCCGGAAGAAGAGCTGCCGCCTTGCTGTGTCGCCGCGCCGGTAAATACAAATGTTCCGCGCGGATTCTGCTGCCCGTACTCGTTGAACTCCTGCCTGCGAAAGTCGCCACCAAAAACGAAGTTATGACGCCGATAGTTAGTCGATACATTCGCTGATAGCGCATCTGTGCGATTGCGATTGAAGGCGCTGTTGGCATCGCTGAGTTCAGTGATCCCGCTTGAGAACGACAGGCTCGGAGGACCCCAATCGCTCGCATCCGGATCGTTGCCAGTTATCCCCGCATTGCCCGAGATATCCTCGCGGCCCGCGAATGTGGGGCGCACCTGTGTCCGAAGCCGCGTTAAATGGTAACCAAGCAATATAAACGTCTGATGCCGATACCGGTGCGACCAGTTCATATTGGTGTCGATCCCCAGCGAATTGGTTGTATCCACAAACTTGAAGAGATTGGTATTGTCCCCGCGCGTACTGTGAAATGCAAATCCGCCGTATAACTGGTCCCTGTGCCCAATCGTTTTGGTCAGCCGCGACTGCAACGCGTCGACGTGGGTGTTATTCAACACTCCGGCCTGGTAGTTATAGCGCGAGTTACCCGCCAGGTTAGGCTGTGGATAGAGAGTCAACAGCGCCGCCGCCTGCGAACTTACCGGGATGTTACCGGCGAACGGCAGGCCAGTGGTGGGATCGTAGATCGTCACTGGTTGTCCCTGCGCGTTTCTTAGACTCGATAAGTCGCCACCTCTCTCCGCTGCATCGGGCACCAACCCTGTCTGGTTTGCCGCGTCGGCACTGCGCGTCCATTGATACGCAACAAAGAAAGTGGGTCCAATCGGCATCAACCTGGGAATGCGCAGCGGGCCGCCGAGGGTGACAATCGTCGTGATACGGCTGTAGAAGTCCTTCGGCGTCTGCTGCCCGGTAAGCGAGTAAGGCCGGGCATCGAAGACCGAGTTACCCACGACGGCGCCGATGCTCCCATTGTAAAGGCCTTTCTGTCCCGGCCGCCTGTTGCCGAACGCCGGCGCGAGAGAATACTGCGAGGTAGCCGCATTGCTCTCGCTGCCGTTGATCAGCATTCCATCCGCGGACTTCTCGGCATCGTCGGGCTGCTGCGGCGCGTCGGCGGCATTGACCTCTTCGGTCTTTGCTTTCTCCCGGTTGGCCGGCGGCTTAGCTTCAGATGTCGCCCGTGTCTTGAGCGGCTTGTTCGCCTGCGCCTGCGCCAGTAATCGATCAAGTTCGAGCAGCTTCAGATCCCATTTACCCTGCGGAGTATCGGGCGCTACTGTCACATTGCCATCAAGCTTCGAGAAGCCGTTCATCTCGATCTCGATCTTCCATTGGCCGTCGGCGAGGTCGGCGAATTGATACAGCCCCTGCCGGTCAGTGACGGTGGAGAACTGCTTGCCGTTTCGCATCACCGTCACCGTCGCGCCCGGCACAGGTACGCCTCCGAAGAACACCTGCCCGTGATACTCCGACGCCCACGCGGCAATTGAGGCGCAGAGGCACACGAGTGCGCAGAGGTGCGAGATTTTGAAGATGCGCCGCGCCATCAGTCGATTTCCACCAGTTGCTTAATTCGCAGACGGTTTCTCAGCCTTGTCGATCACCAGCACTTTAACCTGCGCCTTGCCCGCGTCCAGCTTGAGTCCGATCTGTTCCTGGATGGCCGTGAACAGCGGCGGCGGCGCGTCAGGAGCGTCGCTCGGTGGAGGCACCTTGATGCCCATGCCGCCAAACTGCGACTCATCCGGCGTCCACTTCAGCAGGAAATTCCACTTGCCCGCCAGGGCTGTCTGATCCACCACCGGCTTGTCCAATACGGCTGTCTGCATGAGTTCGGCGAAATCTTCCATCGTTGCATTCTGCACCGTCAGCCTGCCAAGGCCAGTGAAGAACAGGCCCGGAAGCTGGTTTGGATCGGTGCTCCCCGCGGTCATTTTATTCCCACTCTTCGCAACGGTGAGCACATACGCCGACAGCTCCTTCTTGTCATCGTGGAACTTGAGTTGGAAGCGGTCGGCAAGCAGCTTCTGAATCATGGTCGCCACCTGCAGCTTGTTGGGAGCGCCGGGAACATCGGGTTGCGCTTCGATATCCCATTTGTCCTTGTCCATCCACTCCGGCTGTCCCACGATCTGCTTTTGCTGTACTCCGTAAGCGAAGGTGATCAGGTCGGTGAGAGTTGTGTTGATGGTTTTAAAGTGGTTCCCGCGTATACCAAACAACTTGCCCGGTTCATCCGGCTTGCTCGGTTTGATCGTGGCTACTTCAAAGCTCGGATTGGCGTCGGCAGCCATCGGAGGCAGCTTGACTGGCGGTGGGGGAATCGTCCACTCGGTCTCCGGCGTCGCCCGCTCCAGGAGCAACGGAATCGAGTTCGGGCCCTGTGTCCAGTTTCCGGCAATCGACTTGCCATCGGCCGACATCTTGCCTTCATAGCTGCCGTCGATTGCCTGGATGCCGTACTTGAAGATGCCGTCCTCGAAGCTGGCCGAAGAGGATTTCATCTCCCCGCCGCCCTGGTCGATGCTGTAGAACGAGACCTTCAGCTTGCCGTCATCCCCCTTGGCTACCTTGTTCACGATCCGCAGTTCGATTGCGGGGTGATTGTCCCCCGCGGCAACGTGCAGCGTACCCTGCCAGGTGCCAACAATGTCGTGGTTCGGCACTGCTGCCGGAGTCTGCGCGGCAGAGAAAACCGGAATCATTCCGATCGCGAAACAGGCCAGTGCCAACAGCACCAACCTGCGATGGTTCGGCTTGCACACAGTGCTTTCGGTCATCATGCGGATAATCCCCTTTTGTGGCCGGCATCTGGATATTCAGAGACGCAAACCAGGTTGATTTGTTTGATCTTGAGAAGAATACACCGGTAAGACGTTCATACGTCCCTTTTGTTTCCGCGGTTCCATGTCTTTTGTTGTTCTTGACATGGGATAACCCGCTGGTCCCTCGGCTGTATGATTCGGTAATTGCTCGTGGACGAACGCGGGCGTGGACGCCCGCGCGACAGCCGGTCTGGAGACCGGTGCTCCATTCCGGCGATTGCATAATCGCGTGGTCACGGTACTAGTTTTATGTAAGTAGCTCGACGCGATCGACGACGAGCACATCTACCGGTGCCTAAGGATACCCGTCAAGTTATGATGAAAGAAGAAAGACTTTTTTGCGCGAAACTCACCTCCCAGGGGTGCTTTTCAGCAATCATGAACAGGAACAAATGACAGAAACCAAAGTCAGAAAAGTGGAGCTGTTCGATACCAGCTTGCGCGACGGGTTGCAACAGCCAAACCTGGAAATCTCGGTGCCGAATGCCGTCATGCTGTTGCAGCGGATGGGCGCCTTTGGCGTCCGCTATGCGGAGATCGGTTTTGCCGGCTCTAATCAGTTTGTGACAGAACTGACCGGCGCACTCGCTTCAGTCGAAACCGGCGCGATGCAACTCGCGTTGTTCGGCAGAACCCGCGGCCGCGGTGCGAAGGTCCAGGAATGGCCCGACGTCAAATTCATCGTTGCCAACAAGAAGCGCGTTTCTGTTGCTGTGGTTGTGGTCAAGTCCCGGCTGCTCGATATCGCAAAGTCTCTTGAGACCACGCCTGAAGAAAATCTTTTGATGACTTCAGAGACCATCCAGTGCTTGCAAGACAACGGCCTTGAAGTCTTTGTCGATTTTGAACACGCCATGGACGCTGCCTGCGGTCGGCGCGAAAACGGCAATCTCTGCGATGAAGACCTGAAAAAACGCAGCCTGGATTATTTCCACCAGATGGTGGGCGAATGCGTCGACCAGAAAGTGAGCCGGCAGATTGTATGCGATACCAACGGCGGAGCCAGCCCTGAAGAAGTCGCGCAAACGATCGAAAGTTTGACTCGCAGCTACCCTGAAGCCAAATTCGGATTTCATGGCCACACGGATCGCGGCCTGGGCGTCGCCAACAGCCGCGCCGCAATTCTTTCCGGCGCCGTTCAAGTGCAGGGCACGCTGCTGGGAACCGGCGAGCGCTGTGGCAACGTGAACCTGACCACTGTCGTTGGCGGCATGCAACTACGCGGTGAGGCTGAATTCATTGCTCCGGAATCGCTCACTGGACTTACCGCTCTTGCGCATTCGGCCTACGCGGCCTTCGGGCTCGAAGCGCCGCACGGCACTCCCATCGTCGGCCCCGGCGCTTTCGGCACCTGGGCCGGCATGCACGCCAGCAGCGAGCGCAAGAACCCCGGAGCGTATCTTTGGTGCGATCCTGCCATGATTGGCGCTAACCCGGTTATCGGTCTCAATGCGCAATCGGGTAGAGCCAACATCGTTCTGCTCTCTGAGGCACTCGGCGTTCCTCTCAGCTCCGCGCAGGCGCAGGCGCTGATGGACGCGAACCAGGGACCGATCGACGGCGGCGCGTTCACTGTGAGCGAAGTCTCGTTCAAACTGGCGTGCATGAAGGTACTCGGGACCCTTCAGGACAGCTTCAGCGTGAAGAGCTGGCGCGTTATCGACGAATCCGACGAGACCGGGAATCGCTACGTTCAGGCCTCAATGCAGTTGTCCATCGGCGACACCAGAGTAGTCACCACGCGAGCCGAGGGCGCCGGTCCCGTGGATGCGCTGACCAAGGCGATGCGTCAGGAACTGGAAAAATGGTACCCGGCCATTGCTCACATGCGTCTCGGCACCTTTACGGTCACAGCCATCGATGTCTCCGCTCAGGACACGGCGG
>Ga0182027_10005423_pt1 | contig 19404 bp, 14 predicted proteins | sample 712E1DmetaG_FD_121300 | JGI IMG/M metagenome (GOLD analysis project Ga0182027, IMG submission 121300) | Permafrost microbial communities from Stordalen Mire, Sweden - 712E1D metaG (Illumina Assembly) | ecosystem: Environmental > Terrestrial > Soil > Wetlands > Permafrost | place: Sweden...
CAAGACTGCCGTCCGACGCGCTGCTAGCCCGGATGTTTCACGCTCTACTCTACAGCCTGCGTGCAGACTGTAGACAATCCACGGACCGAGCGCGCTGGCCGGCACATCCGGGCTATCGGCAAAACCGCCCCCAGAATGCTCCGCAGAAAGGCCATGCAAGTTCCTGGGATTTTCCCGAGCCAGACAACTGTTCTCGGTTGTATGCGGTGGCATCATCTCTCTTCAGAGGGGCGGTTTTGAATCTAGCCCGCATATCCTGCAACCACCGCTATCAGATGTGACGCGTGCAGATAAGTGATCGTAGCGGTGGCAAAAACTGTGAAATATGCGGGCTAGGCGGCGTGGCCGTTGTTGCCATGGCCGGCATCGGACATCGAAAAGGCCGGAGCGCTCTTCTGTACCGCCGGTCCACGACGCCGCAACGGCGCAGCCTGTGCGATCGACGGGGTTCGAACGGTCTTTCTGCCACGGCTGCCGCCACGCTCGGCGGCCCCACCGGAATCACGCCCACCGACCAGTCCGAGCAACTCCCCGACAGCTTCCCGCAACGCGAACGACTGGGCATTGAGCTCCTCGGCGGCGCTCGCGCTTTCCTCGGCGCTCGCGGCGTTGGATTGGACGACCTTGTCCATCTGTGTAACTGCAGCAGTGATTTGTTGAACGCCCTGGCTTTGCTCGCGACTGGCGGTGCAAACCTCCCCCACCAGTTGATCCACCTGCCGGGCTTTGTCCACGATCTCACCAAGGCTTTTGGCGACCTTCTCGGTGATCTGCACTCCCTGGCCGGTCTTGGTGATGGCCCCTTCGATCTTGTCGGCAGTCTCCCGCGCAGCCTGGGCGCTGCGCTGCGCGAGGTTGCGCACCTCGTCGGCCACGACCGCAAAACCCATGCCTGCCTCGCCTGCCCGCGCGGCTTCGACCGCGGCGTTGAGGGCCAGGATATTGGTCTGGAAAGCGATCTCGTCGATGGTCTTGATGATTTTGGCAATGTCGTCGCTGGACACCTTGATGTCATTCATGGCGGCGCTCATGGCCTGCATGTCCCCGGCGCCGGTGTCGGCTGCCTGGCGGGCCTGCCGGGCCAGTTCATTGGCCTTGGTGGCGTTTTCGGCGTTGCGGTTCGTCATGCCGGACATCTCTTCGAGAGAAGAGCTGGTTTCTTCAAGCGAGGCAGCCTGTTCGCTGGCCCCCTGCGCGAGCGACTGGCTGGATGAGGCGACCTGCGTCGCCGCCGAGGTCACCTGATCTGCGCCGCTGCCCAGCGCCTGGCCGAGCGAACGCAGCTTCTTGCTCACCCCTCGGATGACCACGATGCCGAAAATAACTCCGGCCAGCAGCGCGCACACCGCCACGGTCGCGACGGTCCAAATCGTGGCAGTCGTTCTGCTCGCGATTTCTTCCGACGACTGTTTGGCCAGGCGCAGGTTATAGTTCACCAGAACGTCGGCAGCCTTGGAATATTCCATCTGGGCCGGGACCAAGACATCATGAAGAAGTTTGTTTGCCTCTGCATCCTTGTCGGCGCGGATAAGCGCTATAAAATCTGCCCGGACCTTGCGATAAACTCCGCGCTTCTCGGTCACGATGCGGAAATTCTCCCGATCCTCAGGATCTGTGATCCTCTTGGCATAGGCATCGAAAGCTGCGTTGTTGCTGGCCACGATGCCATCCAACTGCTTCAGGAATGCCTCACGCTCCTCGTTGTTTGGAGCCTCGCCGGCGAGGATGACCCGGATGAAGCCCTCCGCCAAGCCGATGTTCATCGTGCTGCTCTGGCTCAGGCCGGGTATTGAATCTTCCTTGATTGAGACGGCGTCCCCGGCGATCTGCCGCAAGCTGATGACCGCGGTGACCGCGACGACAATCAGCAAGATGATGATGCTCGCGCCACCTACGATTATTCTTCGGGCTATAGTCCAGTTTTTCATGACGGGAATGGATTGAGAAATGCATTCAACAGGCCCCGGAACGATACGGCGAAGGAAGCCCGGCGTCCGGATCTTCGACCATGCGATTGGCGCGCAGTTTGCATTCTGTATCTGCAATCAATCGGTTGCCCCGGGCGTTTCCTGAGGCAATTCCATACAGTCGGGCTGTGGCTTTCGCGATCGTTTGCGGACTATCGGCATGGCGGATGGTGTTCGGGCCGCTATGTTCTCGAAACGGAGTTGAGCACGGGCGGCATGGGCATGGTCTGGCGGGAAGAGCTGGACGGGGTCTGGCTTTGGGGTTTGGGGTTAACCGCTGGCGAACTTCAGAGGGCGTGGGCTGCCCGGGCCTGCTGCGGATGAATCGCCTGCGTCAGTCGACGACCAATACCTCGGGATGCTTGCGTGCAATGTCGACCAGGCGCAACGCCGATCGGTTGCCTCCGCCCACGCTCTGAGGAGAAACCACAAAGACACGGAGACACAAAGAAAGAGCCGCAGAAAACATCCTCCGGCTCAGTGCCTTTGTGACTCTGTGGTCCAAGGATCCGGAGCTGAACCGAAAAGAGGAGCGGCATTCACAGGTTGTGAGCGAAACGGTTCACCTCATCGTGATTGCCGGCAAAATGGAATGTGAGGCAGCCTTTTCTGACTTGGAAAACGAGCCTCACTTGCAGGCCCGTGCGTGCTTCAAACCAGTTGCCTTTCAATCGGCGGATACCGATGCCCGAATGGAGATGCGGCGTCCCCCATGCCGTGGCCGTTGTCTGCATCGCTGCAAAAACCGCCGCGCGGTCCAGACCGTGTTTCTGAATGCATTCGAAGAACCGGCCGGTGAATTCAACGGAGATCATCGGGCGAGGTCAGCCGTCGAATGGTTCCGGCCTTGCGCTCCCGTGTGACTTCGCGATCCATCCGTTTGACCCACCGGTCCATTCCGGCCTCCGTGAGCCCGTATTCGGTCCGGGCGTAATCGGAGCCGGCATCCACAAGGGCGAATGGAATCCCCCGCTGTTGAACGATCTGCGCGTAGAGCATGTTCACCGCGTCCGACGGCTTGAGCCCCATCCTGAAAAGGATCTTTTCGGCCATTCTGGCGCGCGAACGCTCCACCCGGGCACGGACCACCGTTGTAGGCATGGGCACAATTGAGCGCAATTGGGCTGCGGGTTCAAGGTCAAACGCCGTCGCCCGCTCCTGGCAAAAGCCCGGGCTGCGGCCTGGCGGAGCGGAAGAATGCTTGTTACGACTTGGGGCGGGCGTTTCCGGGGCTCTTGCCCGCCCCGCTGGCATCATGGGCGGCGAGCTCGCTGCTCACGGCCTTCTTGGCCGGATTCCCGGCCTCTGGAGCAGTGCGCGGCAGCGCCTCGGGTGCGAGCACGGGCGAGGCCGGGGGCCGGAGGCCAAGGCCGGCATTGGCTCGCCGAAATACGCGCTCGTCCTCCCCGTCGAGGTAGCGGACCGTGCGCCCGAACAGGTCGCGGAGTTGGGCGTCTTCGGCCATGCGGCGCGCGATCGATGCGACCTCATCCCGCAATTTGGGCGGCAGCGCGGCCAGCGGATCCGCCGCCGCAGGCGCTTCGCTCAGCAGCCACTGCGTGTCGGCAGCCTCAATCGTGACCGCGCCGCGGAGTGATGAAGGCACCTGGCCGCGCAGATACGCGAGAAGCAGCTCGACTTGGTCCCGCGCGTCGGGGAAGCCGTGGAGGATCCTGGCAAGATTTTTCTCGGATACGGCGATCTTCCCGTTGATCAAGTCGCCGATCGTTGACGGGGCCAGGCCGCACGCGCGAGCGAGAGCGGCCCTGTTGCTATCCCGCCGCTGAATCGCCGCCTCGATAGCGGCCCCGAAGGTACGTGCAAAGCGTCCCATCGGTTGAGGGCAATAGGATATATTCGGCGAAAGGCAATTTTATTGTTGTAATTTGTGTAACACCCTACATCTTGAATGATCGCATGACAGCGAGAGCCGAGATCCTGGAGGTTCTGGTCGACCATTGCCGGCTGCTCGCCAAATCGCACGATCCCGGCAGGCGCATTGCGGCCTCCGAGATGGAGATCGAACTCAGCGATCGTCTCGCCGCACTGAGGCGGGCGCCGGTCGTGGAATTCCCCGAGGCGGCGGGTCTTGCTCAGCGTGCTGGGGATCCGACAACACCAGCAGAGGAAGGCAGCAGGTGAAGTACATTGTTTTCCGATCCCGCGAAGGACCACGCGTTGAGATTTTCGGAGCTCCCACCACTCACGCGGACCAGGCCGCCGCCCATCCGGCGTGGCAGCCGCAAGCGGCCGGCTTCGTCCGCTTTCTTGACGGCGGTGAAGTGGTCTGCTTTGGCCGCAGCTACTCGCTCAATCTCGCCGCCGATCCAGGCGACGCGGCCCTCATCGAGATGCTTAGTAGGATGAATCTCGGAGAGAGTTTCGATAGCAGGGCTTAGGCTGCATCGAGCATCCTTGAAAGGGTCGAAGAAGACTTCCTCCGCCTACGCCGTATCCATTCAAATTGTAGGAGCCTGCTTGCAGGCGATCATAGCCTCGAAATCGCCTGCAAGCAGGCTCCTACGACGGTCACCTGATCGTAACAGCCGGACATTGTGCCTCCTGAGCCGATCGTGGCCAACATTCCTCACTTCGATGTTCGGAAGGCAGTCTTTTTCTTGTCCGCCTCCTGGGAACGGGCACGCTGGATGACATGCGCAAACATGTTCTCCCTGCCGGACTGCTCCTGAAGGTTACCGCTTTCTGCCTTCTATCATGCCTTGCCCAGGCCGCCACTCCCGTCCAGGAGCGTGCCGACCATTTCCTTGCAATCGTCAATGCGGGCTACCAGGCGCTCTATCGCGTCCAGCAAGAAGCCCAGTGGTCCGCCTCGACAGACGTCACCCCAGCCCATGACGCCGCATCCGAGGTCGCCGGCAAAGCCTACGCTGCGTTCAACGGCAACCCGGCGCTTATCAATGAGGCCCGCGCCCTCCTCGCCTTCCGCTCCGAGCTCGACCCGCTCACGGTGCGCGAGTTGGAAAGGGCGCTGCGCAATGCTGCCGAGGGACCGATGACCAACTCCGGCCTCGTCGCCGCTCGCGTCGCCGCCGAAACACAGCAGGCGTCCATTCTCAACAGCTTCGAATTCAAGTTGCATGGCAAGCCCGTCACCGCGAACCAGATCGACGATCTTCTCGAAACCAGCCGCGATCTGACCGACCGCCGGGCCGTCTGGGAAGCGTCGAAGGAATCGGGGCCCGCGCTCAAACCGGGTTTGATCAAACTGCGCGACCTCCGCAACGGCGTCTCCCGTGAACTTGGCTACGCCGACTATTTCACCCTGCAGATGGCGGCCTACGACATGACTGCCGCGGAAATGGTGAAAATGAACGACGACTTCATGCGCGAACTGAGGCCGCTCTATCTGCAGCTGCACACCTGGACGAAATACGCGCTGGCCAAGAAATACGGGCAGCCCGTGCCGAAGCTCATTCCGGCGCATTGGATCAACAACCGCTGGGGCCAGGAATGGACGGGACTGGTCGAGGCCGCCGATCTCAGTCCCTACTTTAAGGGCCGCTCCGCTGAGTGGGTCGTACAGAGTGCCGAACGCTTCTGGACCAGCGTCGGGTTTGCGCCGCTGCCTCTGAGTTTCTGGCAAAACTCTGACCTGTACGCGCTGCCGGCCAACAGCACCCGCAAGAAGAACACCCATGGTTCCTGCTGGCACATTGACCTCAACACCGACATTCGCGCGCTGATGAGCGTCGAGCCCAACCAGGAGTGGTTCAGCACCGCACACCACGAACTTGGACACGGCCATTACTTCATGAGCTACACGCGCCCCGGGGTCCCGCCGTTGCTGCGCGACTCGGCCAATCCCGGTTTCCATGAGGGCATGGCCGAGCTCGGCGAGCTGGCTGCCGCCCAGGTGCCCTATCTCCAGCAAATCGGCGTGCTGCCCGCCGATTTCAAGGCCGACGAGATCGCGTTTCTGCTCAACGACGCGTTGTCCAGCTCGATCCCCTTCATGTACTGGGCCTCGGGGACAATGACCCACTGGGAAGCCGATGTCTACGCCGGTAATCTGCCCACCGAGCAGTGGAACGTCCGCTGGTGGAAATATGTCCGCGACTTCCAGGGCATCGAGCCGCCCGCGCCCCGCGGTGAGGATTGGTGCGACGCCGCGACCAAGACCCACATCAACGACACTCCCTGTTACTACCCGAACTATGCCTTTGCTACGGTCGTCCGCTTTCAGCTGCACGAATACATCGCGCGCCAGATTCTGCATCAGCCTCCGCAGCGCTGCAATTACGCCGGCAATCCGCAAGTCGGGGCGTTTTTGAAAAGTATCATGGAAAAGGGCGCCACGCAGGATTGGCGCAAGGTGCTGCGCGATGCCACCGGGGAGAACCTTTCCACCCGCGCCATGGTCGAGTATTTCCAGCCGCTGCAGTCCTGGCTCGAAGAGCAAAACAAGGGCCGACCGATCGGCTGGGAATAGGAATCCGTTCACCATCGTCGCGTTTTCCCCATGCATTCCTACGCCCGCCCCCTCATGGTGCTTTCCGTGATCGCCGTTTCCTCCCTCGTGACCGCCAAACTGTCCGCCTCCAACGCCCCCGCCGCGGCCCCGCCGGCCGCTGTTCTCACCGGCGCCCTCGCCCGGGCGGACGCAGCACTGACAAGCGCCGAACTCACCGCCTATCGCGGCTGGATCAAGTATCTCCGCACCGACGCGGGGACCGCGATCACGCACCACGGCGCAGCCAGGACGGAAGCCAGGGAAGCGGCCCGTCGGCTCGGCGATTGGGTGCAACGAATCACGGCCAATCCCAATCTGCTGGCCACGCTCAGCGGCGTGCAGGAATGTGCGTACGAGTCTCGCGCCGATGACTCCGGTCAACCCTTCAAGATGACTGGACGGTGTCCGTCCTCCACGACCGTGGCCCGCTCGCCCGGCTCCGCGAGTTGGGTGGCCAGGTGATCTTCGACGAGACCAACGGTTACGGCCATCCGGTCTGGGATTACAAGGAGGGCAACGAGCGGGGCGCTGCCTGGGAACTGCTTAAGGTTCGGCCCGCTTCACGCACAGTGCGGCGAATCGACTACACGGCCATCGACGGCGGCGCCATGCGCGGCTGGTGGGGCGAGATCGCCGAGTGGGGCGCCGCACCCAAGCTTCAGTCCGGTCGGCGTCGCCGAAATGTCGGGAGCCGAGCTGGCAGATGCCGCCCGGCGTTTTGCCGGAAGTGGAGGGACTCCCCTGATGCTCTGCACAACCTCTGAGCTCAAGGCGTCCGAGCTCAAGGCGGACTCCATCTATCGTGTGGCTTTCCCGTCAGCTCTGCTGTGGCGGTTCAGTGAGATCGCAAAGATGGCGCCGCGCAACTACCGGTGCACCGACCTTAGCATCGACGATGTGTTGGAGCGTTTTCTGGGAGGCCCCGGACGGTAAATGGCGCGGCCAGCGCGCCGGCCGCCGCGGTGAATTTCGCCTGTGAGATCGTTTTGTTCCGCAGGAAATCCTCGAAGTATTCCCAGGAGTTCCCTTCGCCGAGCAGTCCCTCGGGCGTGAACACGTGGCTGAATACTCTGTTTTTGGCGTGCTCGGAGCCGAGCAAACGCAACTGAATCTTGTAGCGGAAGAACGAATACTCGGTGCTGAGCAGGTCGCCGGCCTCCGGCTCGTCGTTCCGGATTCCCCCCAGGTAGCGGTGGAAAGAATCCTCAGGCCGCGAAGAACTTCTTCATCTGCTCCTGGAAGGCCTGGCGCTTCTGCTCGAATTGGGCCACCTTGTCGTTGTGTGCCTTGGTCTCCGCTTCCAGCCCGGCCTTTTCGGCATCCAACTGCAGCCGCTCGTTCTGCACGCGCGCCGCATCCTTTTTCACCTGACTCGCGTTAGCCACCAACTCGGCCTCGATCTCCTGCAGTTTCACCTCGCGGTCGGCCTGGTCCTTGCTCCGCGCCTGCGCCTGCGTTTCTGCGCTGTCGATGGCCCGGCGGCGTTCCGCGAGCGACCGTTCTTCCTTCGCAACCTCCGCCCGCAGACGGGTCTCTTCCGCTTCGAGGCGACTCAACTCGGCGGTCAGGGCCGCCTGATCCGCCTCCAACGCCTGTTTCTGCCGCTTGCTCTCCTGAGCGAAACTGACCCGTCCCGCCTCCAATTGGACTGTGCCTTCCTGGAGAGCGGCCTGCTGTTTGGCGAGCGAGCGCCGTTGCTGATCCAACATGGCACGCTCCACCTCGATTTGCTCGGTCTGTTCGGCCGCAGCCTGCTCCGCCTTGGCGGCCTGAAGCTTGGTCTGCTCTTCGAAATCGGCCTGCGCCTTGTCCAGCCGCAGCCGCTCGGCCTTGAGCACCGCTTCCGTTTCGGCGGCCCGTTTGCGTTGCGCCTCAGCCTCCGCCGCGGCTCGAACCTTGTCCGACTGCAATCTGCTCTGTTCGGCTGCGAGCGCTGCTTTTTCGCGATCGAGCGCCTGCCGCACCTCGCGTTGTTCGGCCTCTGCTTTCGCGAGGGCCTGCCGCGCCTGCGCTTTCTCCACCTCCATATTCTGTCGCGTGGCATTGAGTAGGGCGATCTGCTCCTGATGAGCCTTCTCCTGGGCCTGGAGCGCCTGCTCCCGCTGCGCGCTTTCCTGCGCGAAGTTCTTGGCCGCCGTTTCGAGCCGCGCCGCCGCCTCCTGTTGCGCCGCCTGCTGCTTGGCCAGCCCGCGCTGCTGTTGATCCAGCATCGCCCGCTCGACCTCGAACTGCTCTGTCTGCTCCGCAGCAAGTATCGCCGCCTTCGCCGCCTGTTGTTTCGCCTGCTGTTCGAGTTCGGCCACGCCCTTCTCCAGACGCGCCTTCTCGGTCTTGAGGGCAGCTTCCGTTTCGGCGGCCCGTTTGCGTTGCGTCTCAGCCTCCGCCGCGGCTCGAACCTTGTCCGACTGCAATCTGCTCTGTTCAGCTGCGAGCCCCGCTTTGTCGCGATCCAACGCTTGCCGGGCCTCGCGCTCCTCGGCTTCCGCCTTGGCCAGGGCTTGCCGCGTCTGCGCTTTTTCTGTCTCAAGATTCTGCCGCGCCGCATTGAGCAAAGCACTCTGTTCCTGAAAGGCTTTTTCCTGGGCCTGGAGCGCCTGCTCCCGCTGCGCGCTTTCCTGCGCGAGGTTCTTGGCCGCCGTTTCGAGCCGCGCCGCCTCCTCCTGTTGCGCCGCCTGCTGCTTGGCCATCGCCCGCCTCTGCTGATCCAGCATGGCCCGTTCGACTTCGAACTGCTCCGTCTGCTCCGCCGCAAGTATCGCAGCCTTCGCCGCCTGTTGCTTCGCCTGCTGTTCGAGATCGGCCAGGCCCTTCTCCAGACGCGCCTTCTCGGCCTTGAGCGCCGCTTCCGTTTCCGTGATCCTCTTCTGCTGGGCCTCGAACTCGGCCGTCGTCCGCGTGCGGTCCGTCTGCAGTTTGGCCTGCGCCGCGACCAGTACCGCCTTGTCGCGATCCAACGCCTGCCGGGCTTCGCGCTCCTCGGCTTCCGCCTTGGCCAGGGATTGCCGCGCCTGCGCTTTTTCTGTCTCAAGATTCTGCCGCGCCGCGTTGAGCAAAGCACTTTGTTCCTGATTGGCTTTTTCCTGGGCCTGGAGCGCCTGCTCCCGCTGCGCGCTTTCCTGCGCGAGGTTCTTGCCCGCAGCCTCGATCCGCGAAGTCTCTTCTTGCAGCGAGGCCTGCTGCTTGGCCATTGCCCGCCTCTGCTGATCCAGCATGGCGCGTTCGACATCGAACTGCTCCGTTTGCTCGGCCGCAAGTTGCGCCGCCGTCGCCGCCTGCTGTTTTGCCTTTTGTTCGAGTTCGGTCTGGGTTTTCTCCAATCGCGCCCGATCGGCCTTGAGCGCCGATTCCGCCTCCGTGACCCGCTTCTGCTGGGCTTCGATTTCCATCGTCTGCTTGGCACGCTCGGCCTGCAACCGGGCACGGTCCGCCGTCAGCGCCGCATTGTCCCGTTCCAACGCCTGCTGCCCGTCGCGACGCGCCGCCTCTGCATTGGCAAGCACCTGTCGCAAAGCCGCCTGATCCGCCTCCAGTTTCTGCCGGGCCGCTGCCAGCTGGGCTTCCTGCTCCTTCCGGGTCTTCTCCTGCGCCGCCAGCGCCTGTTCCCGTTGCGCACATTCCTGCGCAAAACTCTTGCCCGCAGTTTCGAGTCGTACGGCCTCCTCTTGAAGCGACGCCTGCTGCTTGGCCATTGCCCGCCTCTGCTGATCCAGCATGGCCCGCTCGACTTCGAGCTGCTCCGTCTGCTCCGCAGCCAGGCTCTCCGCCTTCGCCGCCTGCAGCTTCGCCTGCTGTTCGAGATCGGCCTGCATTTTCTCCAGGCGGGCCTTCTCGGCCTTGGCCGTGGCCTCGATCTCGGCCGCCAACTCTTTTTGCGCCTCCGCCTCGCCCGCCAGTCGCGCCCTTTCAGCCTGCAATTTGGTCCGCTCGGCGACCATGCCGGTCCGTTCGCGCTCCGCCGTCTGCACCGCCTCGCGCTGCGCCGCTTCCGCCCTGGCCACCGTCTGCCGCGCCAGCGCCTGCTCGGCTTCGAGCTTCTGCCGCGACGAGGCCAGCAGCGCCGCCTGTTCCTTCTGGGCCTTCTCCTGAACCGCCAGCACCTCTTCGCGGTGAGCACGGTCTTCGGCCGATTTCTTGCCCGTAGCCTCGATCCGCGAGGTTTCTTCTTGCTGCGCCGCCTGCTGTTTGGCCAGCCCCCGCCGCTGTTGTTCGAGCATCGCCCGTTCGACTTCGAATTGCTCGGTCTGCTCCGCCGTCAGTTCCACCGCCCTGGTCGCCTGAAGTTTCGCTTGTTGCTCCAAGTCGGCCTGGAGCTTCTCCAGTCGCAACTTCTCCGCCTTGATCCCCGCAAAGGTTTCCACTGTTCGCTGCTGTTGCGATTCCAGTTCCACCTGCAGTCGGCTCCGCTCCGCCTGCATCTTCGAGCGCTCGGCCTGAAGCTTGGCCCGCTCAGCGGTCAAACTGGCCTTGTCGCGCTCGAACGCAAGCAACGCGCTGCGCTGTTCGGCCTCCGCTTTTGCGACGGACTGCTTCGCAAGCGCTTCTTCCGCCTCCAGCTTCTGTCGGACCTCGGCGAGCCGGGCGGTTTCCTCTTTGTGCGCCTGCTCGTGCGCCTTGAGCGCCTGCTCCCGGTGCGCATTCTGGGTCACCAGGCTCTTGTTCGCCAGCTCAAGCCGTGCAGCCTCCTCCTCGAGTGAGGCCTGCTGTTTCGCCAGGGCGCGGCGTTGCTGTTCCAGCATCGCACGCTCCACCTCCATCTGTTCCTGGTGTTCCGCCGTTAGTCGCTCAGTTTTTTCCGCCTGCAGTCTGGCCTGCTGTTCCAGCTCCGTCTGCAGCGTCTCCAGCCGTTGCTTTTCTTGCTTGAGCGCGGCTTCCGCCTGCGCGTTGCGTTCCTGCTGTGATTCCAGGGCCACCTCAACACGCGTGCGTTCCGCCTGAAGTTTGGCCCGGTCAGCCGCCAAACCAGCCCTGTCACGCTCAAACGCCTGCAGCGCCTCGCGCTGCACAGCTTCCGTTTTTGCGACGGTCTGCCGGGCGAGCGCCTGCTCCGCCTCCAGTTTCTGCCGGTCCGCCGCCAGCCGGTCGGATTCCTCTTTCTGCGCCTTCTCCTGCGCCAGCAGCGCCTGTTCGCGCCGCGCATTCTCCTGTGCGGAATTCTTGCCCGCCAGCTCGAGACGCTTGGCCTCTTCCTGCAATGCCAGCTGCTGCTTGGCCAAGGCCTGGCGCTGCTGCTCCTGCATCATCCGTTCCACCTCCAATTGCTCCGCCTGCTCGGCCGTCAGACTCTCGGCCTTGGCCGCGTTGCTCTTGGCTTGCTGCGCCAGCTCCACCTGGAGTTTCTCCAATCGCGCTTTCTCGGTTTTGAGCGCTCCCTCAGCGGCGACTGTCCGCTGCTGCTGCGCCTCGACCTCGGTCGCCATGCGCGCTTGTTCCCTATCGAGCCGGGCCTTCTCCGCGGCCAGCGCCGCCTGATCGCGCTCCAGCGCCTGCCGCGCTGCACGCTGCGCGCCCTCCGCTTTTGCCGCGGCCTGCCGGGCGAGCGCCTGCTCCGCCTCAACCTTCTCGCGAGCCGCCTCCAGAAGGGCGATTTGCTCCTGGTTCGCCTTTTCGCGCGCCGCCAGAGTCCGCTCCCGTTCGGAATTCTCCTGGATACGGCTCTTGCCCGCGACTTCAAGCCTGGCCGCCTCCTCCTGCAACGTGGCCTGCTGTTTGGCCAGCGCCCGGCGTTGCTGTTCGAGCATGGCTCGCTCCACCTCGAGCTGCTCCGTCTGCTCCGTGCTCAGATTCTCCGCCTTCGTCGTCAGATTCTTGGTCTGCTTTGCCAGCGCCGCCTGCAGCTCTCCCACGCGCCGCTGTTCGTTCGCCAAGGCCTGTTCCGCCTCACTCCGCCGCTTCGTTTCCGCCAGCCAAGCCTCTTGTTCCTGTCGCAGCTGCTGGACCTCTTGATCCAGGCTCTTCGCATGCTCACTGAGCGTCGCCGTCCACGCCAACTCCTCCTGGAGGCGATGTTGCGACTCTTCAGCACCTGCCAGCGTCTTCTTGAGCGTCTTGACCTCGTTGACAAGATTGTCCCGCTCCTGGACAACCACATCCAGCTGCAGATCGTTGCCGTTTGCCGGCGCCGTGCCCTTCCGGCCCGGAGACTTGGCCGCCAGCGTTTGAGCCGGCGCCGGCTCCGCCTCCGGCGCTCCCGAAAGATGCATCGCCAGTTCGCCCCACCGTCCAAGCGCGGTCTCCTCGATCGTTCCCGGAAACTTGTCGCCGCTGCGGACCAACGATTCGATGCGGCCGGCAAGGGATTTGAAATCAAGCGGCGGATTGAAGACATCCCGCACGCCCAACCGAATCGCCCTGATAATCTCCTCTAATTCCAATTTCTTACAAATCAGAATAATCTGCGCCTCCGGTTGTCGTTTCCGGAGCGCCTCGACCGCCCCGAGCACATCCGCCTTCGTTTCGCGGTAGTCGGCGATGATCAGGTCGAAATGTTCCTCCCCCAGGGCAGTATCGAGATCCTTCTGCGGATCCGACGACCGCCAGTACAGGGTCGACTCATCGGCCATGAGCGAGCGTACGCGATGGCCTTGGGGTTCATTTCTGACGAGCAGAATCTTCAGGGGTGCCTTGGTGGTAGGCGCGGGCGGGGGCATAATGAAGTGGGCTGAAGGGGGTGGGCCGATACTGAACGATCTATCTAAAACGTCATCCAGGAAAGACTGCACGCATGAATTTCACGTGAATGAACGCCTGCGACTTTTTTTATCACTGCCATTCTCGTTCTTGCGTTGGACAGCACTCTGTCTCATATAGGGTCTCCACGTCAACAACCACTCACTTCGTTTCTGATCCGCTGCCGACCCTGACAGCGGGTGTCAATTTCCGAGCTTGCTCTATAGCGCAAATTCCGTGCATTGTCGCGTCAATATTTAATCAAGCAACCCTTCTTAAACCATAAGATTGAGTTCTTGATTATCGCAAGAAGGACTTTGGCCGCGACAATAACCCCGTTGGTTTCCTATACTTCTGTTATGCCCTCGCCCCAAGACAAAGGCTACTTTCTTGAACTTAACGAATCGTTCCTGCTGGCTGCCAGGACGGTAACGCCCGGTCGCCCAATGGTGATCGAAGACATCAGGGAAGCCTCCCTCGACAACAAGACTGCCGTGAATCAGGCGCTCAGCGCTGTTTTTCCAACGGCCGGTTCTTCCACGCTGGGCGTCGTCTGTGCGGTTCGGCCCCGCGACCGTTTCTTCCTCCTCGCATCAGAGAAAGAGACGCCGAAGGCGTCCTCACTCGCCGCGTTGCGGACGCTCGTCGGCAATTCTGCATTTGCCGCCGCTGGGCCGAGCGAGCTCACCGGCGTCGATGCGCGTACCGGCCTGCCGCTCGAAAGCAAATCGGCCAGTCGCTGGTTCGTCGCTGGCGCGCCCAAGGAAAGCCTTTCCGGAATCCGGACAGCACTGGGCGAATGGAAGGTGGCCCCCTCACGGATGGAGATCGGCACAATCAGCTTGCTCGGCGTCGTGCTGGCGGAACAACAGCGGACCAAAGGAGCGCCGGCGCTGGTTTGGGAGATCGGAGAAGCCACGTCCGATCTTTTTCTGGTCAGTGCCCAAGGTATCGCGGGCGTGAAAAGACTGTCTTTCGGCCTCGATCAGGTGGCAGACGGCGTCCAAGCGGAGTTAGGAATGAAATCCCGGGGTGCCGCGACCAGGATTTTCTTCAATGAGTTCTACGATTTCTCGGAGATTGGCCCCAAGATCGCCGCCCGGGTAGCCGGCTCCCTGCAGCCAGCGATCGCTGAAGTTGCCGGTTCCGGCGCGGCGCCTGCCGCGTTGATCTGCATAGGCCTTGCTTCCAAGCAAAATTGGTTCAGCCAACAGATGGCGAAGGCGTTGAATCTCGCGCCATGGCAACCCGATGTCGCGGCTTGGTGCAACACGGCCGGACTGACATTTGTCGGCAATACGTTGCAACCCAAGCTTTCTCCGACATGGCTCGGATTGCTCGGCATGATGAGCGCCATCCCGGCAGATCGAGCCGAGACAGAGAGCGCTTGGCATCCGACTTGGAGCATCGACGGAGTGGAACGTGAGGAAAAGCCCCGGATCGCCGAGGTTCCCCCGGCTCCGGCGCCTGAGCCCGTCATCGTTCCAACGCCCGTCCGAGCCCCAAGCGCGCCGCCCGCACCCAAAATCGTCCCTCCGACCCCGGCTGTATTTGCGGCCGCTCCGGCACCGCGTCCGCCCACGCCTCCCGCACCGGCCAAGGCGCCGGTGGTGGCGCCGGCGAAACCGTCTGTTCCCGCGGCTAGCCCCACCGCGCCGCCGGCAAAGCAGGAAAAGGAAGCTCCTGTGCGCCCTGCCGCGCCAGCACCAGCTCCAGCTCCGAAAGCCCCGGTCGCACCGGCTCGCCCGGTCGCGGCCGCCGCGCCCGCGGAAACGGCTCCGGCACCCGCCGCCGCTCCCCGTTCGATCCCGGCTGCAAAGCCGGCGACAGTCGTTCAACAGCCAGCACCGGCACATTCTTTCCTGAAATCGCCGGCCTTCCTCGCCATCGTCAGCGTTCTCGTGGTCGTCTTGGCACTGGGCGCCTTCTTCTACCATAAATTTGCGCAGCAACAGGCTGCGGCCGAGGCCGCCCAGCATAATGCGGAGCAGCAGGCAAATGCGGAAAAAGAGGCACGGAAGAAGGCAGAGCTTCAGGCCAAGACCGAGGCGGACGCTCGCAAGCGTACTGAAGATGAGCTCGCGCAGAAAAATGCGGCCGCTGAAGCCCTCGCCAAGAAGGCCTTGGAGGAAGCCAAACTGCGGGAAACGGATGCCAACCGCATTCTCAATGGCCGCGGATCGCTGGTCATCGTAACCGAACCGGCGGGTGCCTCCATCGCCGTCAGCAACTTCATGCCGCGCCAGTCGCCCACGACCATCACCGACCTCCGCCTCGGGCGTTATACGGTGAACATCTCCCTGCCGGGCTATGACCCCCTGAATTTGGAAGTGGATGTCAAGGACAACACAGCCACGGATCCTGGGATTATCCGACTCGTGCGTCAGACCGGCAGTCTCGAGATCAAAACCGAGCCGGAGGGCGCCACGTTCGAAGTGCGTCCTGTCATGCCGCAAATCTCGGTCGGCGGCGTTGCGGTGAAGTCGGGCAAGACTCCGACCATTTTGGCGGATTTGCCCACCGGCGCATACGTTGTCACGTTCCGACGCGATGGCTGGCCGGACCATACCGAAAATGTCACGATCGAACACGGCAGGCCGGCGCACGTCTCTTGGAAATATGTCGGCGGGGCGGTCACGATCACCACTACTCCAGCCGGCGCCCGCGTCACCCGCAACGGCGAGGCCTTCGGTGTCACCCCGGTGACTATCACCGATCAACAGCCTGGCGACACGAACTTCACCCTTGAACTTGCTGGATTCATCTCCACCACGGTAGAGGGGAAGATCGAAGCTGAAAAGACTCTGATCCTTAATGCAAATCTCGGGGCCGAAGACCGCATCGTTCCCCCGTCCGAACTCGACGAACGTCCTGTGCAGATCAAGACCGTGAAACCCGAACTGGGCTATGAAGCCATAAGGGTCGGCGGAACTGCGACGATTTCGATGGTGGTCGACCGCGACGGCACGCCTAAGGATATCAAGGTTGTGTCATCAACGGATGCGGAGGCCGGCCAACGATGCGTGGAGGCCGTCGCACAGTGGCGATTCAAGCCCGGCACGGTCAAGGGCGTGCCGGTCAAGACTCGGGTGGCCGTGAGTATCCCCTTCTAACAGCTTGCTTCCTGGCAACGCGGCACCCTTGTCGCGTTGTTCGTTCAGTTCCCGCCCAGATCCCAATCCTTCAAACCGCGCCGGCTTTCCGGCGCGGTTTTTCATTTTTGGCGACGACCGCCACAGTCGCAGTTTTCTTCAAACCCGGTCCGTCGATCCGCGTCGTGAAAAATGAGATTGCTGACCTCGGACATGCCTGAACTATCGACGACCGAAACCAGCCAGGGGCGACCGCACCCGCCCGCCATCTTCGCTTGACGCATGAGGACATTCACCATCGCAATCGGATCCGACCACGCCGGCTTCCGCTACAAGGAGGCCATCAAGGCCGCGCTGCTCGCCGCCGGTCATACGGTGCGCGATTTCGGCACGGACTCCGACGCCCCGTGCGATTATCCTGATTTCATCCGCCCCGTGGCCGAGGCGGTCGCCCGGGGGGAATACGAACGCGGCATCGTGCTGGGCGGTTCGGGCAACGGCGAGGCCATCGTCGCCAATCGAGTCCGTGGCATCCGCTGCGGCTTGTGTTGGAGTGAGCAGACAGCCATCTGGAATCGCGCGCACAATGACGGCAATGTCCTTTCACTGGGGGCGCGCGCCATCTCCCCCGAATTGGCTCTGTCAATTGTACGGGTCTGGCTTGAAACGGCATTCGACGGGGGCCGGCACCTCCAACGAATCCTCAAGATCGACAACCCGTGACGGAGTAATCGCGAAGCGGACAGACGGCTATTTCTTCGGCTTCGCCTGCAGATTTGCGATTTCGCTCTGCGCCTGATCCAGTTTCGCCTGCAGGCCGATGACATTCGCCTTGGCATCCTTCAATTGAGCCTGGAGCTTGGCCGACTCGGTCTTGGCGCTGTCCGCCTGCATCTGGATCGCGGCGCATCCGGTCTTCGCCTCCTCCAACTGCCCCCGCAATTTCTCCGCATCGTCCATCGAGTCCTTTAGTTGGCTCTGAAGCTTCACCGCGTCCGCCTCGGACTCATCCAGTTGGGCTTGGAGCTTCGCGGAGCCGTCCTTCGCCTCCTCCAACTGCGCCTGGACCTTGGACGCTCCAGCCTTGGATACGGCCAGTTGATCCTGAAGTCTGGCCGCGCCGGCTTTGGATTCACTCAATTGCGTCTGCAGCTTGGCGGTCTGGTCATGGGCGTGGCCCACCTCGGTCTGGGTTTTCGACAACCGGTCATTCAACTTGCAAACCTTGTTATTGAGTATCAATGCCACAACTACAACAGCAACGGCCAGAAGTCCGATCACGAAAGCCGCCGCGGGAAACTTTTTTTTGGGGGTGGGAGCAGATGGATTGGTCATGGGGAAACAGGTTGACTACAATTGTTGAAGACCGAGCTTCGAGTATAGTCCGTTTCCCGGGACCGGCTCAAGATAAAGATTATACGCCCCTTCGCCGGGGGGCCTCTTTGCCGACGGAGCCGCCGGGTTCAGACTCGCTGCAGGAATCGATCATTCCCGTTGCCTGTCCGGAACGTCGCTTGCAGGCTGTCCGCCATGAAAGTTCAATCGTCGTCCCACGGGTGGGAGGCAGCGGCGCCCGGAGCGATGCGCGGCTTCTTGCCGACCAACTCGAAAAGCATCGGACAGCCGTCGAGCCCGAATTCAGCGATGACGCCGGCCTCAAGATAACGCCGGTACTGTTCGGTCAGGCGGCGCTCCTGGTTGCAGAAAAGGCGGATGCGGAAGGGCCGGTTGCCGGTCTGCGTGCAGTAGTAGATCCGAAAGCGTTTCCCGCCAACGGATGGAGGAGGCGTACGTTCCGCGAGGCGGGTGAGCGTCTCGTTCAATTTGGCCGTCGGCAGTTTCATGTCGAGCTGGCGATGCAGCTTCACCGCGGCGTTGAGCATCCGGTCCACTTCGTAGCCGGACAGGGCTGAGACAAACACCACCGGCGCGCCGGGCGTGAAAAAGAGCCGTTCAAACATGGCGTGCTCAAATCTCTCCCGGAATTCCCGCTCGTCCTCGTAGCCTTCCACGCCCGCTGGCTGCTGGAACGCATCATGCACCTTGTCCCACTTGTTGACGACGATCACCACCGGTTTCGACTCCTTGACCACTTCACCCGCAATCGCCTTGTCCTGCTGGGTCACGCCCTCCATCGCGTCCAGAACCAGGAACACGACGTCGGTCCGCTTGATGGCGTCGAGCGAACGCAGGCGGGCGAAATACTCGACGGAGGAGGAGAGTTTCGTGGCGGCCTTGATGCCGGCCGTGTCGATGAGCCGGAACGGATAAAGCTTCCCGTCGCGCCCCGTGAATTCGAACGGCACCTCGATGGCATCGCGCGTGGTGCCGGGCTCCTGGTTGACGATCAGGCGGTCGCTCTGGATCAGCTGGTTGCTCAGCGAAGATTTCCCGACATTCGGACGGCCGACAAAACACACGCAGAGGGCCTCGCGGGCCGTCTTCGCCTCGATTGATTCTTCCGGCGCCGGCCCCAGCTTGGCCAGAATCGCGTCGCGCAATTCCACCTCGCCCACCCCGTGCTCCGCCGAGTGGAAATACGGTTCGCCGAGGCCGAGCTTGAAGAAATCAGGATTGTCGCGGCGGCTGTCGTGAAAATCGATCTTGTTCACCACCAGCAGCACCGTCTTGCCTTTCTGGCGCAGACGCTGGGCGATGCGCTCATCGAGCGCGGTGACCCCGTCCTTGGCATCGACGACGAACAGGATGACCTGGGCGGTGTCGATGGCAAACTGCACCTGCCCCTCGGTCGCAGCCACAATCTGGGTGGAACTTTCCCCGCCCTTGAGGCCGATGCCCCCCGTGTCGAGCAGCGTGTAGGCGCCGTCTTCCACTTCGGCGGCGATCACATCCCGGGTGACTCCCGGCTGGTCGTGGACGATGGAAATGCGTTTCCTCGTCAGCCGGTTGAACAAACGGCTCTTGCCGACATTGGGACGGCCGACGATGGCGACGGTGCGGGACATGGCAGGAGTAGTGAGCAGCGAGCAGCGAGTAGCGAGCAGGAAACCCAGGGGCTGCGAGGATCGAATGAATGCGTCCCGCTCAACTCACGGCAGAACAGGTTTTACCGGCGCAATCCCTGCACGAACCGCTCGGTGCGGGTGCACGCCTCGACCAGCTGCTCGTAGCTCGTGGCGAAGCAGGCGCGCACAAAACCCCGGCCGTTTTCGCCGAACGCACTCCCCGGAACCATCGCTACGCGCTC
>Ga0182027_10005426_pt1 | contig 19396 bp, 11 predicted proteins | sample 712E1DmetaG_FD_121300 | JGI IMG/M metagenome (GOLD analysis project Ga0182027, IMG submission 121300) | Permafrost microbial communities from Stordalen Mire, Sweden - 712E1D metaG (Illumina Assembly) | ecosystem: Environmental > Terrestrial > Soil > Wetlands > Permafrost | place: Sweden...
AGAGGAGCAGGCAACCGTTCGAAGGTCCACACCTTCGAACGTTCGAAAGTTCAGAGACAAAGACGAAGGACGGTGGGAATGGGGTGGCGAGGCAGGGGTTGCTTTGCCCCAGATGAACCTTCGAACCAACTAACGTCGCTTGCACCTCTGCACCTCTGCACCTCTGCTCTCTTGCCCCTCTGCCGCCCGAATCCGCACAGCCGTTCTTGGCCGCCAGCGCGGCGCGAACTATCATCCAAGGCAGTCATGCTGCGTCCCGGCCTCCTTCTCGCCCGCTTCGAGCTCGTATCCGTCCTCGGCAGGGGCGGAATGGGCGAGGTTTGGCGCGCCCGCGACCTCAGGCTGGGGCGGGACGTGGCACTCAAGGTGCTCCCCGAGGGCATGGCGGCCGACCCCGATCGGGTTGCGCGCTTCGAACGCGAGGCGCGCGCGCTGGCGGCGCTCAACCATCCGAACGTGGCGCAGATCTACGAACTCGGCGAGGCCGTGCCGGACCCCGGGCCGGGCGGGTTCATCGGGGATGAGCCGAGGACGCCGGTCCGGTTCCTGGTCATGGAGTTGGTCGAGGGCGAATCGCTGTCGCGGCGGCTGCGTTCCGGCCCACTTCCGCTCGGCGAGGCGCTGGCGGTCGCTCGCCAGGTCGTGCGCGGGCTCGAGGCGGCGCACGCGCGCGGAGTGATCCACCGCGACCTCAAACCCGGCAACATCATGCTCACCGGCGCCGGCGAGGCGAAGGTCCTCGACTTCGGGCTGGCGCGCTTCCGCCCCGACCGTAGGCCGCCGGACGACGTGGACGTCACCGCCAACCAGGCGGACTCCGGATCGGTCGTCGGGACGGCCGCCTACATGTCGCCGGAGCAGGTGCGGGGCGAGGAGTGCGACGAGCGCTGCGACATCTGGGCGTTCGGTTGCTGCGTGGCGGAGATGCTCTCTGGCAAGCGGACGTTCGACGGACCGACGGTACCGGACATCATGACCAGGGTGCTCTCGGGCCACGCCGATCTCGACCTGCTCCCCTCTGAGACGCCGTCCGGTGTGCGTTCGCTCCTGGCTTCGTGCCTCGAGACCAGCCGCTCGCGGCGGCCGACGCTCGACGAAATCAGCCGCGCGCTCGACGTCTCGACATCCGTCACACGCATGATCCCGCGTCGAGTCCCGCGGCGCGATGCCGCAGCCGCAGCGGTGGTCGTGACAGCGGCGGTGGCGGCGCTGCTGGTGTGGTGGGCGCACCCGGCGGCACGCCCTCGACCCGTGGCGGCGCCCGTGTTGCTGGTCGTGCTGGAGCCCGTGCACCGAGGCTCTTCGGCGCCCGCTGGCGATCTCGAGTTGCGTTTGGATGCCGAGCTTGAGCGGGCAGCCGCGGCGCGCAAGGCGTTGAAGGTGGTGCAGACGGGCGACGCCGATCTGCGTGTCCGCAGCGTCATCGAAGGCAGGGCGGGCGGCAGCGAGGCTCGGTTCACACTCCTCGATTCGGCGACCGGCGCCGTGCTCGAGATCCGGGAGGCGCCGCTCGGCGGCGCGGGCGGCAACGATCAGGTGGCCGAGGCGGCCGGAGTTCTCGCTTCGGCGCTCGAACGCGAGCAGGTATGCCGGGAGCTGGAGGCGGTGGACCCGCTGCACGGCTTCCTGGCGCGAAGGACGAAGAGCCTGTCTGCCGCCGACGCTTTCCGCGACGGGCTTCAGTTCGCGGCGCGGACCCGTCAGCCCGAGGCCAGGCAGGCTTTCGAGCGGGCGCTCACAGCTGATCCGGGGTTCTGGCCGGCGCACCTCTACCTCGCGCTCAACGCCAAGGCGACCGGCCGGTTCACCGATTGGGCGGGCGAACTGGAGGCCGCACGCAAGCTCGTGCCGCACCCGGACGAGGCCGAGGCCGTGGTGATCGAGGAGGTGTCGGCGATGCTCTCGGAGGACAGCCAGCGCCGTCTCGAGGCGCTCGAACGCGCCCGCGCGTTCTTCCCACAGAGCGGCGAACTCACGTACCGGGCCGGGCAGGCGTACCGCTTCGAGGATCGGCCGGCGGAGGCGATCCCGCTCTTCGAGAAGCTGCTGCGATCCGGCTGGCGGCCGGACTGGAGCCCGACCCGGGAGGAGCTGGCGTTCAGTCAGCTCCTCGCCGGGAAGCCGAACGACGTGCTGAAGACGGCGGTGGAGGGCGAAGCGCGCTTTCCGACGCGCTACAAGTACCCGCTCTACGCGGCGATGGCGCTCCAGCAGTCCGGGCAGCAGGCGATGGCGCGTGAGGCGCTCCAGCGCGCGATCCGGAAGTACCTCGACTTCGCGAGCACCGACCCGCTGCTGGTCCACCAGAAGGCGCAGTACTGGGCTTCGCTGCTGCGGTGGGGAGACGAGCAAGGGCGGCAGTGGCTGGCGGCGCTGGCTGAAGCCGAACGTGGGCTCACCAAGAAGCCGGCCGACGCGGGCCTCAAACTGGCCCACGCCGAGGCTCTGACAGGACTCGGGCGCTTCGCCGAGGCCCGCACTGCCCTCGGCACGCTTGCGGCCGCCGAGTGCAGCGATCCCGAGGTGTTCCTGGCCCTCGCGCATGCCTGTGGCGGTCTCGGTGATGTTGGCTGTGCGCGCGATGCCCTCGAGCGTGCGGCGAGCCTGTGGCGCGCGGGAGGTGTCCCGGCGGTGGGCACCCTCGCCTACAACATCGCCGCAAGCTGGGCCCTGCTCGGCGACACGCGGCAAGCGTACGAGTGGCTGCTGCGGGCTCGCGACCAGTACGGCGCCGATCGGTTGGACCTCGCGTTGGACCCGGATCTGGACTCGCTGCGGCGCGCCGGCCTGCTGCAAAAGCTGCCCCCTCACCGCTGAGACTGCGACGACGGCAGAGGAGCGGGGGAGCAGAGGGGCAGAGGAGCAAGAAAGCCGTTCGAAGGTTCACGCGTTCGAACGTTCGCAAGTTCAACGACAGGAGAAAGGCGGAGGAACAGAGGGGTGGGGGAGGTAGAGACTGCGCCCTTTGTGTCGTCGCTCCTCTGCTCCTCAGCACGTCTGCCCCTCTGCTGCCCCTGAACCTCTGAACGTTCAAATCTCCGGACCTTCGAACGGCTTCGGGTGGCGATTCTGCTACTTTGGGGCGCGATGGGGCAGCTTGCTTCGCGCCTAAGTCACGCATTCCGTGCGCTGCGGCACCGGCACTTCCGGATGTTCTGGATCGGGCAGTGGCTCTCGGTCAACGGCACCTGGATGCAGACCACCGCTCAGGCATGGCTGATCTATCGCCTCACGAACTCGCCGTTGATGCTGGGTTATCTCTCGGTGGCCCGGTTCGGGCCGGCGCTCGTCGGCGCGCCGATCGCGGGCGTGCTGACGGATCGACTCCCACGGCGCCTGCTCGTGCTCGCGACCCAGTCGGTCTCCCTCGTCCAGGCCAGCCTGCTGGCGACGCTTACGCTGACCGGTGTCATCAGGGTGTGGCACGTCCTGATGCTCGCTCTCTTTCAGGGTATCGTCGACACGCTGGATTCCCCGGCACGCCAGACCCTTCAGGTGGACATCGTCGGCGTCGAGGACCTGCAGAGCGCCGTCTCGTTGAACTCCTCAGCGTTCAACGCGGCGCGAATGGTCGGGCCGGCGCTGGCCGGGGTGCTGGTGGCGGTTTGGGGCGAGGGGGTGTGCTTCGCGGTCAACGCCGTCAGTTACCTAGCGGTTCTGGTGGCGTTGCTGACGATTCGGATCCCGGAGTCGCCCCGACCGGCGAAGGGCTCGCTGCGGGCCGAGTTGGCCGAGGGCCTGGGCTATGCGTGGGGCAACCGACAGGTTTGCATGATGCTCGCCGCGATCGCCGTTACCTCCGCTTTTGGGCTGGCGTACACCACACTCCTGCCGGTGTTCGCCCGCGACGTGCTGCACGGCGGCGTACGGGGTTTCGGTCTGCTGATGTCGAGCGGTGGGTTCGGTGCGGTGTTCGGCGCACTGGGTACTGCTGTCCGACGCGGAGGTCGCCACACCACCGTGATCATGGCGGCGGGGCAGGGCGCACTCGGTATCGGCCTGATGGCCCTGTCAGGCACGCGCTGGCTGCCGCTCGCGTCCGCGTGGATGGTAGTGATCGGGTTCGGTATCGCGATCCAGCTCTCGACCACCAACGGCTTCCTGCAGACGACCGCGCCGCCCCACATGCGCGGCCGGGTGGTGTCCCTATACATCTGGCTGTTCAGCGGGCTCTCGCCTATCGGCGGCTTCGTTGCGGGATGGGTGGCAGAGCAGGTGGGCGCACCATGGACCGCGGCCGGAGCCGGACTCGCGTGCCTCGTTTCGGCGGCTCTTATGGGTTTTGAAATGTCCGTGCTTGGGCGATCGTTCGGAAGAACGCAGGCTCCTAGGGCGGGCGGGAGGATGCAATGAAAATCGAGATCACCTACTGCGTTGTTTGAAATTACGAGCCACGGGCCGCCGGTCTGGCGGCCGAGCTGAAACGGTCTTTCAAGGCCGAGACCGCGCTGATCAGGGGTTCTGGCGGGGTCTTTGACGTGGCGGTCGATGGTCGGAAGGTCTTCTCCAAACACGAGACCGGGCGATTTCCCGAACCCGGGGAAGTCACGCGTCTCCTTTCCGCTTCCAAAGAGTGACGGCGAGGCCAGCCCACCACATGCGAGCACGCAGCGCGACGCGCGCGAACAGTCCAGGCTAGAATGAGCTGATGCGGGTTGGCGATGCTCAAGTTGCTCCCCGGCGGGTGGGTCTGGCAGTCAAGCTGTCGAGCCCCGATGCTATCGCTCTAGGAAGGAGGATGCTCGCCGAGATCGCCCGCTGCGGCGTGGAGGGCGTTGCCGACGTCGAGTCGGCCGGTGTTCTCGGGGTCGTTGCAGGGCCGGTGCGGGCCGAGCTCGGGCGGCACGTGGACGCGGTCGTGGTGCTCGGCGGCGACGGCACGTTTCTCTCGGTCGCACGGGGGTGCCCCGCTTCGACGCCGGTAGCCGGTATCAACATGGGAACTCTCGGCTTCCTGACCGAGCACAACCAGGAACAGGCGTTCGCCTTCCTCGATCAGCTGCTCGCTGGGAACGTGGCGGTCGAGCGGCGCGATCGCCTCGAGGTGGTTGTGGGCGACGGAGCCGGGCGGCAGCAGTTCCTGGTCCTCAACGACGTGGTCATCAACAAGGCGGCACTGGCGCGCATCCTGACGATCAACGTCGAGGTTAACGGCGAGTTCCTCTCGCGGTACCACGCCGACGGGCTGATCATCGCCACACCGACCGGCTCGACCGCCTACAACCTCTCGGCAGGAGGGCCCATCGTCCACCCCGCGCTGTCCGCGATGCTGATCACGCCGATCTGCTCGCACACGCTGACCAACCGGCCGCTGGTCGTCCCCCTCGAGTGGCGCCTCCGGGTCTGGGTAGGCGCCGGCGACGAGGAGGTTTACCTCACCCTCGACGGCCAGCACGGCCTGCCGATCGGGGCCGGGGACCGCGTCGAGGTCGGGAAGGCCGCCGAGCCTCTGTCGCTGATCCGCGGTCCGATGGCCGGCTTCTTTTCGATCCTGCACCAGAAGCTGAAGTGGGGCGAACGGGAAGGGTGAGTTGCCCCACCGCCGCCCTCACCTGACCCGAACCACCATCGGGCTGTTGCTCGCTGTTGCACTCTGGGTGGCTGCAGTGGCGGCTGCGCTGTGGGTGATGGACCTGCCGAGCTCGCGCGCGTGGCTCGCCCGCAAGGTCGCGGAGAAGATCACTGCTGCTGCCGGACTGCCCGTCCAGGTCGCGGACGTCCAGGTCTCTCTCGTCCCCATCCGCCTGGTCGTTCGAGGGCTTGTGGTCGGCCCGCCGAAGGCTCCACTGGTCCAGGTGGCCGTGGCCGAGGTGCTTGTCGGCGACGTCTTTCTCGTCAACCGGGAGATCGGGATCGACCAGCTTCGGCTCAGGGGCGTCGTGGTGGACCTCGAGGGGCCGCCCGCCTCGCAGGGAAGCACCGGAGGCGGTTGGATCCGGATTCTCGTGCGGCAGCTCGAAGTTCAGGACCTCGAGGTCAGGAAAATCGCACTGCCGGGTGGAGTCGTGCTCAGGGCAGCCAACGTGGAGGCGCGCTGGAATGGCACCCGGCGCCAGCCGATCAGCTCTGCAGTGGTCAGCATCGGCTCGCTGACGGTCGAGGTCCCGGAACTCGAACCGATCTCGGGTTCGCTGATGGCGTGGGGCCGGAAGACCGACCAGGGGTGGGAGATCGGGCGGCTGCGCGGCCGCGGGACAGGCTGGACCGTGGACGCGCACGGCAGCTCGACCGTGAACGGAGTGACCGGAGAAGGCGCCACGAGTGTCGAGCTCGGCGACCTCGACCGGACCTTGAAGATCGGTACCGGCCTTGCCGGCCCTGTGGATCTCCGCTGGAAGGGGAGTGTGAGGACAGGGGTGAAGGTGGTCGACTTCCGCGTCGACGCGGTCGTATCGAGCCCCAAGCTCGAAATCGCAGGACTCCATTTCGGGGACCTCGTCGGAGATGCTCACCTCTCCCCGGAGGGGCTCGAGGGATCGATTTCGCAGGCGACGTTCGCCGGCGGCGACCTCGAAGGCTCGTACAGCCTCGGGAGCTTCGGCCCGCCGTGGAGACACCGGGTTGCAGTCCGCGGCCAGGGTGTCGACCTCGGCCGGTTCCTGGGCGAACTCGGCTCGCCGGACGCCGGCCTCTCGGCGCGTTCGCGGGTGAGCGCCGAGGTGACCTGGGAAGGTGGCGCGTTCAAGGCCGGGTACGGTACCGGCATCGCGGACTTGCAGCCGGGCAGCGGCGACGTTCCCGTTGCCGGCAGGGTCGTTCTCTCGCTTTCGCACGATGGTGCGCTCCAGATCTCCGCGAAGAACACCACGCTGGCCGGCGCGCCAGTGCGCTGGGACGGGAAGCTCGCGCTCGGGAGCTGGATGCCGAGGTGGAAGATCCAGGGCGAGAAGCTCCCTGTGACCGGCATCGCCAGGCTCCTGCGCGGGTGGGTCGGAACCGAGGTCATTCCCCCCCAGCTGACCGGCGAAGCCGCGATCGACATCGGGCTCTCAGGGCCGTTTCGTGACCTGACGGTGGAGGGCAACGTCGCCCTCGCGCCAGTGGCGTTCGGTCCCATCAACGCCGATGGCATCGAGGCTACCTTCCGGGTGGGACAGGGTGTCCTGACCGTCGACCCCGGCGTGATCTACGTCGGTGCCGGCCGCGTCACCGGCCGCGGGGAGTTGCGCTACGGGGAAGGCGGCGAGCTCGAGGTTGAGCTTTCCGGCCAGGGTGTGCCCCTGGCACGGATGGTCGCGTGGGGAGGCGTGCACGCACCGTTGGCAGGTCGGGTCACGTTCAACGGGAAGGTCGGCGGCAGCCTCGATGCCCCAAGCGCCGAGGCGGAGCTGCGCCTCGTCGGCGTGGCAGTGGCCGGCGTGCCGTTCGGCGACGGGACCGGCCACGTCCGGCTCGCCGACAGGATCGTGAGCGTCTCCAAGATCGCCGTCGGCCCCTTCGTCGCGTCCGCCGAGGTGGACCTGGCCAAGCGGGAGGCGGTGGTCGACGCGTCGCTCTCGGGGTTCGGCCTGGATGCAATCTCTCCGCCGCTTGCCCGAATGGCCGGAGGCTCCCTCGACTGTACGCTCCATGGCGCCTTCCCCTTCGATAGCCCGGCCGGCAGGCTAGAGGTTGCAAGCGCCAAGGGCGCCCGTGGCCTGGTGGAGTTGGACGCCCAGGGCGTCCGCCTCGAGGTGGAGCGACCCCATGTGTGGAGGCTCGCCGGCGACCTTCGCCGCGAGAAGGGCGAGTTCCGAGGGAAACTCGACTACGAGGTCGAGTCCTGGCGACTCCTGGCTCAAGATCTTGCCGGTGCCGAGCTGCCGGTCGATGGGCGGATGTCGGGGGAGGCAGAGGTCCGACTGGCTCCTCCCCGGCCCGCGCACATCGACGGCGTGGTGAACGAGCTCATCGTCTCCGTGGAGGGTGAGCAGGCGACGCTTGCGGAGCCGGCGCACTTCGTGGTCGACGGCGGGGCCATTAAGCTCGACGGATTGATGGTGACGGGAAAGAGGTCGAACCTGTTTGCCAGGGCGGCCCGGAGCAGCGACGGGGCGCTTTCCGGCAACGTGTCGGGCGAGTTGCCGGCGGCGCTGCTCGGGTTGGTATGGCGCGACTCCAGGCCCTCTGGCCGGGTCGAGTTGATGGGCGAGATCTCCGGGACTGATTCCGCTCCGAGGTTCGAGGGCACGGCGCGCGTGTCCGACGGCTCCCTCCGCGTGCCGGGTTTGGCCGAGGCGGTGACTAGGATCAGCGGAACCCTCGAGTTCATCCCGGAGGCCATCAAGTTCGATGGCCTCACCTTCTCGATTCTGGGCGGCTCGGGGGTTTGCGACGGCCGGATCTACCTGAGTCCCCAGTTCAGTCTCGACCTGGAGATGCGTCTCGACGCCGTCCACTGGCCGCTCATCACCGGCCTGACGCCGATCCTGACCGGGGACGTGCGATTGGTGGGAGGGCTGCAGAGCCTGTCACTTTCCGGGAAGGCATCGCTGAAGCACACGATGTTTCGCCGGAACCTCGACCTCCAGAAGCTGGTACTCGAGCAGATCCGAACACCGGAACGCTTGCGCGCCGCGGACGGCACGCCGATGGTTCTCAACCTAATGGTCGACGTCCCGAGCACGCTCGAGGTCGACACGCCGCTCGCCAGGCTGACGGCCAAAGGTGAGCTTCGGGTCGTAGGCACGACCGCGCGGTACGGTGTCCTGGGACGCCTCGAAGCCCTGCCCGGGGGCGAGCTCGAGTTCGCCGGCAACCGCTACGAGCTTGACCGGGGCACGGTCACGTTCACGAACCCGGATCGCGTCGAGCCGCGTCTGAACATCCTTGCCCGCACCATCGTGCAGACCTTCGAGGTGACAGTGGGGCTCAGCGGCACGTTGGACCGTTTGACGCCGACCTTTACATCGAACCCGCCGCTGCCCGAGATGGACGTGATCTCCCTGATCTCGACGGGTCGAAAAGCGGACGCCGCCGGCCAGGGAGGTGCGGGCGCCGTCGCCTCGTCGTTCCTGACCGACCAGCTCACTGGTGTCGTGACCAACCGCGCCCGGACGCTTCTCGACGTGGACCAGATGCGGGTCGACCCATTTGCGGCCACACAGACGGGCAACCCGGCGGCCCGTCTCACGGTCGTCAAACAGATGAACAGGGACTGGAACGTGACAATGTCCACGAACCTGGCGGCGAACAGCGAAGAGGTCGTCACCAGTCGTTGGCGCCTCGCGCAAGGTGTCTATCTGGAGGCCAACCGTGAGCAGGACGGCTCGTACTCGCTGGAGGTGAAGTGGCAACACCGCTACTGAGCGTGATCGCGGCCGCCGTGCTCGGCTGGGGGACGGTACCGATCGCCCAGGTTGTGATTGACGCTCCCGGTATGGCGGACGCGGATCGCCTTCGCGGCGTCTTCGGGGTCACCGAAGGAAACGTGTTGTCGCGCGCCGAGATTCGAGCGGGCGTGGAAGCACTTCTCGCAACGGGCGAAGTCGAGGACGCTGTGGTGGACGTCGACAGCACTGCGGCCGGTGCGCTCATCCATGTGCGCGTCCAACCAGCCTCGCGCGTCCGCGCGGTGGAGATCCTCGGAGTCTCCAAGGGCGAGGCAAAGAAGGTGTTGGCCGCGCTTGCGCTGTCGAAGAACGTGCCGCTAAGCATGGGTTCCTTCGAGGCGGCCCTCGAACGTGCCCGACAGCTACTGCGCGAGCGCGGCTATCCTCGCGCCACGCTCGAGCCCGACCTCGAGTTCGAACGGGAGAATGCATCCGTGGCGGTGCTCCTGCATGTGCACCTGGGTGCCCCTCTCACGATTCGGGAGCTTTCAGCCCCGGGTGCGGACGTGGCGACTGAGAAGCTCTGGGAGGTCTGCAAGCTGAAACCTGGGCGGAACCTGACTGCACAGGACCTGGAAGGGGCAACGCGTGGCCTGACCGAGTTCTTGAGGCGGCGTGGGTTCTGGGGGGTCGAAGTCGATTCGCCGGAGGTGCGCGAGGGTCCCGCGGGCGCGTCGGTCGGTTTCGCGGTGCAGCGGGGCCCGCACTGGACTCTCCGCCTCCAAGGTCTCAAACGGACCAAATCCGTCGAGGTCGAGGCGCTGCCGTTCGTGCGCGGCGAAGAGACTTTCAGCGAGGCTGCCCTTGACTCGGTTGTGACACACCTGAGGATCTACCTTCAGCAGCAGGGCAGATTGCTCGCCAAGGTCGATGGCAGCGTGACGGACGACGGCGATGGCAGGGTACTGACCCTGACGGTCAATCCGGGACCGCTCACACCCATCCTGGGAGTCCGGTTTCCCGGCGCGCACACGCTCCCCGAGAGGCAGATGCGAGAAAAGATCGGTGCGCGTCCGGGCCACTACTGGCGCTGGGGCGGCGAGTCGATGGACGAGGAGACGCTGGCCGCCGACGCCTCGTCGCTTCTCGGAATCCTGCGCGATGCCGGCCTCGCCGATGCAAAGGTCGCGGACGCCCGGATCGTCCCTGGGCCAGGTGGGGTCGAGATCGAGTTCGCGATCGAAGAGGGGACTCGGCGCACCGTCGACCGGCTCGAGATCGAGGGAGTCCCCCCGAGCTTGAAGCAGCCTCGAAGGTCGTTGGTCCTCGGCGGGCCATGGAGCGATCGCGCCGAAGAACAGGCGCGACTCGCCCTCGAGTCCGCCATCCAGGAGACGGGGTACGCGGATGCGACGGTCACGGCGTCACACGATTGCGGGCCGGAGCGCTGCTCGGTCAAGCTGGTCGCCGAGCCGGGCGCCCCGTCGGTTATCGGGCGGGTTGTCGTCGCGGGTCTCGTCAAGACCCGTCGGGGGGTTGTCGACACGGTCGCCGGCATCAAGGCGGGGCAGATCGCAGGGCCCGAGGCCCAGCTAGCGGCTCAGAGAAGGCTGCTCGGGCTCGGGATCTTCGAGAGGGTCGACCTGCACCCGATCCCCGGCCAGGACTCGGGCCCACGTCGAGGTCTCGTCCTCGACCTCAAAGAGGGGCCGAGCCAGGCGCTGTCGTACGGTGTCGGCTACGACACCGAGCAGAAGACGCGGGTGTCCGTGACATGGTCCGAGCTCAGCCTATTCGGAACAGCCCGCAGCCTCTCGCTCGATCTGCGCCTCTCGAGCCTCGAGAGGAGGATCCAAGCAACGTACCGAGAGCCCGAACGGCTCAGCTTACTGGGCATTCCAACCTGGGTGTCGGTGTACCGCAGCCAGGACTATTATACGGGCTACGACGTGCTCCAACGCGGGATGTGGATCGAGTTCGGCGACCATTTCAGGAGGCCTTTCCGCACCATCCTTCGCTACGAGTACCTGATCGTCAACCCCACGGCACCTCCCGACATCCTCAGCCAGCTCGAGAGGGAGCAGCAGCGTGACGAGATCGCCTCGATCACCCCGAGCATTGAGTGGGATACGAGGGACGACATCTTCTCCCCCCATCGCGGCGTCTACCTGTCGTTTTCGTGGCAGAGCGCCTTCAAGATGCTCCAGGCCGACGCGGCGTTCAACAAAGTCATGGCGTCGGCGTCGGCGTTTGCTCCGGCGCAAGGCGGGGTACTGGCCGTGACGGTCCGCGGGGGGGCGATTCAGCCTCGCACCAGCGTGACCGGGGTTCCCGACAACCTGGAGATCCCGATCAACGAGAGGTTCTTCGCTGGTGGTCGCGTCTCTCAGCGGGCTTTCTCTACCGACCTGCTCGGGATACCGGGCCAGACGCTTGAATGCCAGCAGTCGTCGAATAGCTCGACTCCAGGGTGCACCCTGGTGGCAACAGGTGGAGCGGGGCTGCTGCTCGCCAGCACCGAGTGGCGATTCCCGGTCTACGGGCCCGTTGGAGGGGACCTCTTCGTGGACGGGGGAAACGTCTGGCAGGCCTGGCGCGACGTGAACGTCGGTGCGATGCGCTGGGGAGCCGGTCTGGGCTTGCGCGTCGACACCCCTATCGGGCCGTTGCGTCTCGAGTACGGGTGGAAGCTTGACAGAAAGAGCTTTGTAGCGTGGGACGGGACAATCGTGAAGGAACCACCCGGCGAACTCTTCCTCTCCTTCGGGAACCCGTTCTGAACTACAGCCGACAGCAAACAGCTCACAGTTGAGAGTTGACAGTCAGACGCACCTGGCCAACAGCCAAGCTCTCGCCCTGGGATGGCGTTTGGGCGGGCAGGTGGACTGTTGGCTGTCAGCTGTGAGCTGTGCGGTTGGGTGGGGGAGAACTGTCAGCTGCTTCCTTCCCAAGTTCCTCCGCTGCACAAGGGGTGTAATATATGGCGCCCGGCGGCGCGACCCGCGGGGTGGAAAAGAGGAAAAAGTCATGCGCCGTGCTTTTGTCCCCTTTGCGTTGGCGGCTGGATTGTTAGCCTCCGTCGCAGGTGCGCAGCTCTCGCAGACATTCAAGGACTTTCCGAACGGGCCCGCCGGGTTCGTGATGACCGACAACGAGAAGAAGGCCTTCGCCCAGCTCAAGAGCGACTCCGAGGCGCAGGCGTGGATCGAGCTGTTCTGGGCCAAGCGCGACCCGGACCTCAATACGGTTGAGAACGAGTTCAAGCAGGACTTCGACCTCCGAGTGACCGCTGCGGACAAGATGTTCTCGGCGGAGAAGCTCAAGGGCAGCATGTCGGACCGGGGCAAGGTCCTCATCCTCATGGGCAAGCCCTTGAGCCTACAGAACGTCGCAGCTGGCGCGGCGGACGAGGAAGGGAACCGGCCCTCGCTCGTCGAGCGCGGCGCGACCCAGATCTGGATTTACACGAAGGACGGGAAGCCGCCGGCGAAGAAGACCGACGCGATCCTCTTCGTCTTCACCGAGACCAGGACGGGAACGGGCGACTTTCTGCTCGACCGCATCGACATGCGCAACAAGCAGTCGCTGAAACTGCTCGCCGCCCGGGTCGACGAACTGCTCAAGAACCCCAAGCTTACGGAAGTCCCGCGCATGGGTCTGCTGCCGGGGACCAAGGCCGCGACAACGGCGCAGCAGGCCGTCTTCGACACGCAACCGCGCCCGTGGCCGCAACAGGGCGCCGCGATCCTGACCGCTTCGGGCGTGCGCGGCGAGTCCTCGCACCCGATCTGGGTCTGGCTGCAGCTTCCCGACTCCGTCACGCCCGCAACCCAGGCGATCGGTCGCGTGCGTAAGACGGAAGGGGGCGACGTGGTCGGCAGCTTCGCGGCTCCCGTGACCCCGTTGAGCGTCCCGGGCGGCCGGGCGTACGAGTTCTCCCTCCCGGTCGAAGCAGGCGACTGGAAGGTGGACCTGGCGCTGTCCAACGATGTCGGTCCGATCGCCATCACTACCGCAGAGGCGAAGAATGAGCCGGCGCCGGCGGATGGCCCCTACATCTCGCCGATCATCTGGAGCGCGGACATCCGGCAGTCGGGACAGGCCCACCTGGGCGATGCCTTCCACCTCGGCGCAATGCAGATGATCCCGCGCCTGGACAACAAGTACAAGCAGGAAGACAACATTACCTATGGGGCATATGTGGTGAGGCCGAGCCTGGACGAAAAGGGCGAGCCGGCGGTCGAACTGAAGGTTGCGCTTTACTCCGGAGGGAAGAAGCACGACGAACAGGCGTTCCAGGGGGTGCCCGGCATCAAGATCACCGGCGAAATCTGGGCATTCGGCCAGCAGCTTCCGCTCTCGGGGTTCCACCGAGGGATGGACTTCGAGCTCGAGGTGACGTTGCGGGATGCCAAGACCGGCGTCCAGCGCACGCAGAAGATTCCGTTCACGGTGGTGAAGGACGAGCCGGTAGCGGCCGCGCCGGCGCCTGCCGCGCCGCCGAAGTAAGATGGCGGACGTGACCAGAGACGGATTCGCGAGCATCGAGGAGGCCGCGGCGGATTTCCGCCGCGGCCGCTTCGTCATCATCGTGGACGACGAGGACCGCGAGAACGAGGGCGATCTGACGCTGCCTGCGGAGATGGTGACGGCGGAAACCGTCAACTTCATGGTGACCCACGCTCGCGGGCTGGTCTGTCTCGCGCTCACGGAGCAACGATGCGAGGAGCTGCAGCTTCCACCCATGGTCGAGCACAACACCTCGCCACATCAGACAGCCTTCTGCGTGTCGATCGAAGCCCGTGGCCGAGTCACCACCGGGATCTCGGCAGCCGACCGGGCCGCCACCGTTCAGGCAGCCATCGACCCCGCCACCAAGCCGCAAGACCTGCTCCGGCCAGGGCACACCTTTCCGCTCAGGGCGAGAAACGGAGGAGTGCTGAAGCGCACCGGGCACACCGAGGCCTCTGTGGACCTCGCCCGCCTTGCGGGTCTTTACCCTGCGGCCGCGATCTGCGAGATTATGGACACGGACGGGTCGATGGCCCGTCTTCCACGCCTTCTGGGGTTCGCACGCGAGCACTCGCTGAAGATCGTCACGGTACGCGACCTGATCGCCTACCGCATGCACAACGAGCGGATCGTCGAGAGGGTCGCGGCGCCGTCGCTGCCGACCCGCTACGGCGAGTTCCGAGCGTATGCGTACCACTCTCCGGTCACGGGCGAGGAGCACGTCGCGCTCGTGATGGGCGAGATTGACCCGAAGGAGCCTGTCCTTGTGCGGGTGCACTCGCAGTGCCTCACGGGTGACGTGTTCGCGTCGGCCCGCTGCGACTGCGGCGCTCAGCTCGAGACGGCGCTCGAGCGGATCGCCGCCGCGCACCACGGGGTGCTGCTCTACTTGCTCCAGGAGGGCCGGGGGATCGGCCTCGCGAACAAGCTCCGCGCCTACGAGCTCCAGGACCAGGGGGCGGACACGGTGGAAGCGAACGAGAAGCTGGGGTTCCCTGCCGACCAGCGCGACTACGGCGTCGGCGCCCAGATTCTGCGCGATCTCGGCGTGCGTCGCATGCGGCTGATGACCAACAACCCGTCCAAGTACGTCGCGCTCGAGGGCTACGGCCTCGAGATCGTGGAGAGAGTTCCGCTCGAGGTCCCACCCACAGAACACACCCGTAAGTACCTCGAGGCCAAAAAGAACAAGATGGGGCACCTGCTCCGCATGGTCTGAGGCCGTTCGAACGTTCCCGGGTTCGCAGATTCGGACGTTCCCGATGTGACAAGCAAGGTCAAACGTAAAATGGGAAAGGCCAAACGGGAGGCAATGCCCTGCGATGGCCCTCGGTTCTTGGTGTTGTGTCCTCCAGGCGACCTTTGACATTTGACCCTGAGGTGTCGCACTGCGACGGCGAGCACCCTCTTGCTTCGCGTGCACTGGGTTACGTCATTCCTTCAATGATGGCTACTCGGGACGCACCAGGGGGCGATCGGGCACGACCACTTGGACGACGACCTCAACGAATTCACGGTCAAATTCAACCGACGCACCTCAACGTCCCATGGCAAGCTCTTCTACCGTCTGGCGCAGCACGCGGTGCGGCTAGGACCGGTTCCTCGGACATAACTCGCGAGGCCACAATCGCTGGAGGGTGGATGAGTGAAGGGATTAGACATGAAGGGATTAGACCTCTTTGCCTTTGACCTCCTGCGACGTACCCTTTGACGACTGGACTGAGTTTCGCTAGTGTTGCGTGCATGGGACGTACGTCTGCAGCGGGCCAGCTGGCTCTGTGGGTCGGGAGGAAGAGCAAGGGTTCGGCGCATCTGCGCTGGGGCCAGGGTGAGCTGGTGCTCGTCGTCACGGGTCTGCAGATCGTCGCCGTTGAGGGCGATGACAACGAGCGACTCGCTGCGGCGTTCGGCCTGACGAGCGGAGGCGAGTGGTTCACCGAGGCGGCATCGGCGGTGAACTCCGGTCAGGTCTCTCAGGCCGAAGCAAATGCCGTCGTTAAACGTGCTGTCGCCGAGAAGCTGAGGGAGTTCTTCACCGCGCCGGATGCCGAGGTGAGCTTCGAGACGGCTCTCCGGTACGAACCTCATGGTCTCACGATCTCGTACCCGCACCTCGTCATGGAGTTGGTGCTGGGACAAGGCGGCGAACAGATCGCGAGTGCTTTCCTGGCGAATCCCGCGCTGATCCTCCGTCGGTTGCCGGACTTCCCGAAGCGTGTCGGCGCACTCGGCCTCACGGACGAGGGGATGGCGATCCTGGCGAAGGTCAACGATCAGCGCACGGCCCAGGAGATAGCCGACCCGTCACCTCACGGCAGGGAGGTGGCCCTCCGGCTGCTCGCGGCCGCGACGGCGGCGGGGCTCGTCGAAGCGGTCGTAAGAATCGCCGAGATCCCGCTGAACACGGCGCAGGCCCCGCGCTTCGGCGTGGCGCCGCGCCGAAGGCTCTGGCCGTGGGTCCTGCTGGTCTTGGTCCTGGTTGGAGCAATCGTTGCCGTCGTCGTGATCCGTCCGTGGGAGAGCGCCCCGCTGGTCGGCGGCGGCGGGCCATGGGCCGTCGCTGTGGACGGCGGGTGCCAGCCCGCGGAGATGGAGCGCCTCTACCGTCGTCAGGAACAGGACAAGCTGAACTTCCGCGTGGTCCCGTTCGGCCGCGGTGAGTCGCAATGCTACCGCCTTATCTGGGGCCATTTCCCCAGCAAGGAGACGGCCGAGGATGTCATCTCGCACCTGCCCCCAACCGTGACCTCGCGGGGGTTCCCACCCCACGTTGTCCGGGTCGAGGGCAGTACGCCTTGAGCACCTGCTGAGAAACAGTTAGAATCGCACGAGATGCCAGCAGAGCTACAACGTGAGGGCCGGTTCGAAGGCGGCGGTTTGCCGCCACTCCTACGGGGATACGTCCGCCGCCTCGCGGTCGGGCGTCTGGATGCCATCATCGGGGACGGCATCCGCCACCTTTGGTTCGAGGCGGGCCAGGCACGCGCGGTGGCTTCCGAGGTCGAGGACGAAAAACTGGGGAAGTGGCTTGTCAGCAGAGGCGTCCTCGAGGAGCATCGCATGGCGATCACGTTGCTGCGCCAGCCCGACGGCATCCGCTTCGGTACGTTTCTAGGGCAGGAAGGCCTGCTCACCGCAGAGGCTCTGACGAAGGAGCTGGAGGCGCTCTCCGTCACTATCGTCTCCCGCATGTTGCTGGAGTCCGGCGACTTCGTGTTCTTCGAGGGCGAGAAGCTGCCGATGGACGCCGTTTCGCTGGGGATGACCACCGGTTCGCTGCTCGCCGCCGCCGTGCGGGCCGTTCCGGATGGAGATCTGCTCTGGAGGCTGATCGGCGGAGACGGTTTCGTGTGGACGGCGCAGGACGCCCTGCTGCTGTACCAGCAGCTTCACCTGACGCCCCAGGAGGGGTACCTGCTTTCCCGCGTGGACGGCACCAGCACGGTCGCGAGCCTGCAGCGTCTCGCACCAATGTCGCGCGGTGAGTTTACGCGCGCACTGGCCGCGCTGGCGGCGGCGGGTATCGTCGAGATCCGATCGATTTCGGCCGCCAAGCCCCTCGCTAAGACAAAGGTCGAGCAGCCACCCGAGCCGGCGCCGGAGGCCGAGGAAGAGCTGCAGTACTCGCCGCAGCAGCAGCGTGAATACGCGGACGTGATCAAGCTGGCGTCCGAGATCAGCCACCGCGACTACTACCGCCGCTTCGGGCTCGCCCCAGGTGCAACGCAGGACCAAGTCCACTCGCGCTACCTCGAGTTCGTCAAGTTGTACCACCCGGACCGTGCCCGCGAGCCCCACCTGCTCTCGCTGCGCAACGAGCTTGCCCAGATCTACTCTGCGCTTCAGGAGGCGTACGAGACGCTCGGACACCCGGAGAGCCGGGCGCGCTACGAGCAGACGCTCTCGACGTCGCAGCGCGTGGACGCCTACAAGGACGAGGAGCGGCGCCGAGGCGCCAGGAACGCCGTTGTGGACGCGAATCTCAAGCGCGCCAGGGAGCTCATCCGCGCGGGCGACGTCGGGATGGCTGTCCAGCTGCTCGACCAGGCTGCGCGTCTCAATCCGACGGCCGAGACGCTTCTCTTGCTTGCTCGCGCGGAGTTCAAGAACCCGATGTGGGGCCAGCGAGCCCTCGATCACCTGAAGCACGCAGTGGCTTTGGCCCCCGAGTTCACCGAGGCGTGGCTGGAGCTCGCCAACTTCTGGGCGATCCGGAACATGACCGATCGCCAGCAGCAGTGTCTCGAGAAGATCCTGGAGTATGACCCCCAAAACGTCGATGTGAAGGCTGCGCTGGGCCACGTAAAGCGGCCAAAGCTGCTCAGGAAGCGTTCGTAGCGCCCGGTCGCCGCCATGCCGTGGCTCCTGGATGGCAACAACCTTGCGGGCGGGAGTCACCGTGAGTCTGTTCGGACCGCGGCCCTCGCGTTGGCGCGGAACGAGCGGGTTCGCATCCTGGTCTTCTTCGACGGCGCGCCGCCGGCCGGCTCCGCCCCCATCGAGAGGCTCGGTGCAGTCGAGGTGCGGTACGTCGGTCACGCCGATGGGGCGATCGTGGCCTTCCTGCGGGGAAAGGGACGAGGCTGGAGGGTGGCCACCGACGACCGCGACCTGGGTGGGCTGGTACGGGCTCAGGGCGCCGAGGTCGTCTCCGGCGCGGCCTTCTGGCAGAAGGTGGCTTCGTCCGGCGCTGGATTCGTGGAGGCGGGTACCGACAGAGGCTGTGGAGTGGTGGAATCCCTCAGCGGACTCCGAGACACGACCCAGCGTCTTCCCGATGGGCCGGTCCGGATACCGCGGGGTATCCGACGCCACAGGCGCCGATGAGGCGTAAAATAGTCGTGGCACCGGAGGCGGCAGGCGCTCGCGATCCCGCATCGGGCGGGACCGAGGAAAGTCCGAACTCCTGATGGGAGCACGCTGGGTAACGCCCAGCCGCGGCAACGCGAGGGAAAGTGCCACAGAAAACACACCGCCCCGCCTCGGGCGGGGTAAGGGTGAAAAGGTGGGGTAAGAGCCCACCGCTTGGCCGGCGACGGTCGGGGCACGGCAAACCCCGTGCGGTGCAAGGCCAAATAGGGGGATCGACGGGACCCATCACCGGATCCGCCGCGAGGCGGGCGATTCCCGGGTAGGCCGCTCGAACCGGCCGGCAACGGTCCGGTCAGAGGAATGAGCGCCCCCTGCCGCAAGGCGGGGACAGAACTCGGCTTATAGCCGCCTCCGTGCCACGTGGAGGGCCCAACCGGGCCCTCTGCGTCTTTTTGAGTCTTCGCGTGCATGTTCCCGACCATAGGGGAAGGGTGGACGTGTCAGGTCCACTGGGTCTAGAGCTTCAACAACCACGTGTACGCTGCTGCGACGGCAAGACACGGGAGCGCTAGGCACCGGAGCCCCTTGGTTGCATGCGCAAGGAACGCCAAATATCGGTCGTTGAGTTCGGCCAGGCCTTTGCCCCGAAGGAGGCGACGGATGGGAGCCATGCGCCGCCCGAACGCTGAGTGGAAGAACGGATTCGGTGAACCCATGGCCTCCCATTCAGCCTTGTGTCGTTTGCGCAATCTCACGTAGAAGAGGACAAACGTCAGCCCATAGAGGACCGCCAAGATCACGAAAGCCCCGGCTGCCACGTG
>Ga0182027_10005427_pt1 | contig 19395 bp, 21 predicted proteins | sample 712E1DmetaG_FD_121300 | JGI IMG/M metagenome (GOLD analysis project Ga0182027, IMG submission 121300) | Permafrost microbial communities from Stordalen Mire, Sweden - 712E1D metaG (Illumina Assembly) | ecosystem: Environmental > Terrestrial > Soil > Wetlands > Permafrost | place: Sweden...
AACGGATTATGAGTCCGCTGCTCTAACCGCTGAGCTAAGGGCCCTGGCGAGGCTCTGCCTTAACGAATGTATCACGAAGTCCGCGCGCAGCCGGAGCACCCCACGCCTGTTGACTCCCGCGTTGGATGTATAAATGAAGAGCGATGCGCACCTGCTTGTTCGCCCTCATTCCGGCCCTGGCCGCCGTGCTGGCCGCCGCGCCGGGCGCCCTGGTAACCGTTCGCAACCCCATCGACCTCGCGCGGCCCAGCGAGACCATCGTCCTCGATGCCGCCCAGCTCCGCGCGCTGCTGGCGGTTAACGACGTCCGCAAGATCCACGTGCGCGCCGACGGCTCCAACAAAGACCTGCTGGTCCAGGCCGTCGATACCAATGACGACGGCGTCTTCGAGCAGTTTCTGTTTCAGGCCGATTTCGCAGCCCGCGAGACCCGCGTCTTCCTCCTCAGCGCCGGCGAAAGGCAGCTCGCCCCGGTGCAGGACTACAAGACCTACGCCCGCTTAGTGCGCGAGCGCCGCGACGATTTCGCCTGGGAGAACGACCGTATCGCGCACCGCATGTACGGCAAGGAATTGGAAACCTGGCCGCTTGAGCCGCTCATCAGCAGCTCCGTCGACGTCTGGACCAAGCGCGTCCGCAAACTCGTGGTCAACGACTGGTACCTGATGGACGACTATCACCGCGACCACGGCGAAGGCGGCGACTTCTATTCCGCGGGCAGCACGCGCGGTTGCGGCGGCAGCGGAATCTGGAGCGGCGGCAAGCTCTACCCCTCCGCCAATTTCCGTGACTCGCGCCTCTTTGCGGTGGGGCCGATCCGGCTGCTGTTCGAGCTTACCTACGACACCTGGACCGCCGGCGGCGTCCGCGTGTCCGAAAAGAAGCGCATTTCACTCGATGCCGGCCACAATCTGGGCCGCTTCGAGAGCCGCTACACCATCGACGGCGATGCCGCCGGCCTGCGGCATGCGGTGGGCATTCGCAAGCTCGCGGTCACCCGGATGGAACCCGCTCGCGAGCGCGGCATCATGCGCACCTGGGAGCCCGTTAAGGAGGGCGGCGAATTGGGTCAGGCCGTCCTTATCGACCCGGCGTCCGTGCAGGGTCTCGCGGAAGACGACCACAACTATTTCATGCTCGAGAAACTCGAACCCGGCCCCGCCTGCGTCTCTTACGCCGGCTTCGGCTGGACCACGGCCGGCGATTTTCGCACGGTGGAGGACTGGGACCGCTACCTGGCCGATGAGGCCGCGCGCCTCGCCTCCCCGGTCGAGATCAGGATTGAGAAGCGCTGAGGACACGCACATGAGTCAGTACCTGGCTCTCGATCTCGGCGCGGAAAGCGGCCGGGCCATGCTTGGCCGGCTCTCCGGCGGAAGACTCGATCTGGAAGAACTGCATCGCTTCCCCAACACTCCCGTGCACGTTCACCACGCGCTCTATTGGGACACGCTGCGGCTGTGGCACGAGATCCAGCAGGGCATCTCGATCGCAACGGGCGAGCGCAGACTGGAACTCGACGGCATCGGCGTCGACACCTGGGGCGTGGATTTTGGCCTTCTGGGCGCCGACGGTCTCCTGATCGACAGCCCTCGCCATTACCGCGATCCGCGCACTCACGGCGTCATGGAGAAGCTGTTTGAACGGGTGCCGCGCGAAGAGGTGTTCGCGCACACCGGCATCCAGTTCATGCATTTCAACACGCTGTTCCAGTTGTACGCCATGAAACTGGCGGGCTCGCCGGCGCTGGCGTGCGCCGCGCGGCTGCTGAACATGCCGGACCTGTTCAACTACTGGCTGACGGGCGAGGCGCGCTCCGAGACGACTATCGCCAGCACCACGCAATGCTTCGACCCGCGCACCATGACGTGGGCCACGGACTTGCTGGACCATCTCGATTTGCCAAGCCGCCTGCTCGGTCCCCTCGTCAAGCCGGGCACGCTGCTCGGCAAGATGGTGGACCCCCCGCACGTTGCCGTGTACGCCACGGCCGGGCACGATACGGCGTCGGCCGTGGCCGCGGTGCCCGCAGGCGAAGACGATTCGTGGTGCTACATCAGCTCGGGAACGTGGTCGTTGATGGGCGTCGAGCTCGCCAGGCCGGCCGTCAACGCCGAGTGCCTGGCCCTGGGCTGCACCAACGAAGTAGGCGTGGGCGGGACCATCCGGCTGCTCAAGAATATCGCCGGGCTGTGGCTCTTGCAGGAGTGCCGGCGCGCCTGGGCGCTCGAAGGCGCCGACTACTCGTACGATCAGTTGACGGAGATGGCGGCCGCCGCGCGCCCCTTCGCCGCGCTCATCGCGCCCGACGCTTTCGGCATCCCCGGCGACATGCCGCGACAGATCGCCGAGCATTGCCGCAACTCGGGCCAGCAGCCGCCCGCGACTCATGCCGAGTACGCCCGCGTCATCCTGGAGAGCCTGGCGCTGCGCTACCGCCAGGTGCTGGAGAGCCTGGAGAAGCTGACGGGCCGCACCATTCGCACGATTCACGTCGTGGGCGGCGGTTCCCGCAATGCCGTGCTCAACCAGTTCGCCGCGGACGCGACCGGCCGCCCCGTGGTGGCGGGCCCGGGCGAGGCGACCGCGGCGGGGAACATCCTGGTACAGGCGCTGGGGGCGGGCGAACTCGTGGGCCTCGCCGAGGTGCGCCAGGTGGTGCGTAGATCGTTCTCTCCCGCTCGGTTCGAACCGCGTCCGAACGCCGCGTGGGAGCGTGCCTACGCGCGCTTTCTGGAGATATCGCGATGATTCCCAATCCTCCGCTGGGCGTAGTTTTCCATTGGCTCGGGGGTCTCGCGGCCGGGAGCTTCTACGTCCCGTACCGCAAGGTGAAACAGTGGTCGTGGGAAACGTATTGGCTCGCCGGCGGGGTTTTCAGTTGGATCCTCGCCCCGCTGTTGTTCGCCACCCTGCTGGCCCACGGCCTCGCCGCGGCGATCCGTGAAACGCCGGGGAGCACGCTCTTCTGGGTCTACTTTTTCGGCGTGCTGTGGGGATTCGGCGGGCTCACCTTCGGCTTGACCATGCGGTATCTCGGCATGTCGTTGGGGATGGCCGTGGTCATGGGACTCTGCGCCGCCTTCGGAACACTGATTCCGCCGGCCTTCAAAGGCGAGTTCGCCGGCAAGGTGCTGGGCACGCAATCCGGCCTGGTGATTCTGCTCGGAATCGGCGTCTGCCTGGTGGGCATCACCTTCGCCGGAATCGCCGGCATGTCGAAAGAGCGGGAGCTTTCGGCGGAGCAGAAGACCGAGACCATCCGCGAGTTCAACTTCAAGAAAGGCCTGATGGTGGCCATCTTCTCCGGGGTGATGAGCGCGTGCTTCTCCTTCGGCCTCGATGCCGGCGATCCCATCAGCCGGCTCGCCATCGCGCACGGCACGCCCGCTCTGTGGCAGGGACTGCCCAAGCTGGTGGTGATCCTGTGGGGCGGTTTCACCACGAATTTCCTGTGGTGCGTCGCGCTCAACATCAAGAACCGCACCGCCCGCGAGTACTTCGCCGCCGAAGGCGCGCCGCTCGTTCGTAACTATTTCTTCTGCGCGCTGGCGGGAACCGCGTGGTACCTGCAGTTCTTCTTCTACACCATGGGCGAGGCCCAGATGGGGTCGTACAAGTTCTCGAGCTGGACGCTGCAAATGGCCTCCATCATCATCTTCAGCAGCCTGTGGGGCATCGGTCTTCACGAATGGCGCGGCACCAGCCGCCGCACGCGAACGCTGCTGGCTGTGAGTCTGGCGCTGCTAGTCGCATCGACCGTCATCGTGGGATACGGGAACTACCTGGCGGCGGGGTAACGTGATCGAGGTCCCGCAGGTCGAGATCGCCGAGTTTTGTCGCCGCAACGGAATCCGGAAGCTGGTTCTCGGACGCGAGGGACATCGACGTTCTCGGCGACATGGCAGAGGAGTTGATCTGCCTGCTCGGCGGGCGCAAAATCGACCTGCGTACCCCGATGGATCTGAGCCGGCACTTTCGCGACGAAGTGATCCGAACCGCGTCGGTGGCCTATGCCAACCTTTGACGCCATCCGCTTGCGCCGCATGCGGGAGGCCGCGGCCGTGATCCTGGGTGAGGCGGCTTCAAAGATGAGCCCGGAGGTCCGCCTTAGTTTTCCCGCCATCCCGTTCGCGAAGATCGGTCACGCCCGACTCCAAACTCTATCTCCAACCCCCTCCAGCGCTTCCTGAATTCTAGTCCGCTCAGCCGGTTCGGCCACCGGCGACAATCGATCCAGTGCAGGCTTCGATGAACGGTCGCCGTTTTTCATGCTGCTTGGGTTCGTTTTGTCTGGCGTTGTTGAAACGGCAAGGCTTATTGGGTTCGTTTCGTCATTTCTCTCGCCAGAACAGCATGCCTTGGACATCGCCGTTCGATGAACGGGCGTTGTTTGCCATGCTGCTTGGGTTCGTTTTGTCAGGCGTTGTTGAAACGACAAGGCTTATTGGGTTCGTTTCGTCAATTCCTCCTGCTGGGCCGGCTCTCCGGATGCCGCCCGGTGGTTGACTTTGACCGATCCTGAACGTAAACTGTCAATACTAGTCACGAAATGAAGCTCCTCGTCGCCAACATCGGCAGCACTTCCTTCAAATACCGCCTCTTTGACATGCCGAAGGAACAGCCGCTCGCCGAGGGGCGCGTGGAACGGATCGGCCAGCCGGGCGGCGTTTGCCCCGACTACGACTCCGCCATCCGGCGCTGTCTGGCCGAAATCGGCGACCCTTCGAGCTTGGACGCGGTCGGTTTTAAGGCGGTCCATGCCGGCCCGCTCAGCGGCGCGCATCTGGTGGATGACTGCGTGCTGCGCGCCATGGAAGAGTTCTCCTTCCACGCCCCCGCGCACAACCCACCCTACATCGCCGCGATCCGCGCGTTCCGCAAAGCCCTGCCGAACCTGCCGCTCGTGGTGCTGTTCGAGACCGCTTTCTTCGACTCCATGGACGATGCCGCCACCACCTACGCCGTGCCGTGGCGCTGGCGCGAGGAACTCGGCGTCCGCCGCTATGGCTTTCACGGCGCCAGCCACCGCGCCGCAAGCGAGCGCGTCCAGCAACTCCTCGGCCGGCCCGGCTTGCGCCACATCTCCTGCCACTTGGGCGGAAGCTCCAGCGTGGCGGCCATTCGCGGCGGCATCGCCGTCGATACCAGCTTCGGCATGTCGCCCCAGTCTGGATTGCCGCAGAACAATCGCACCGGCGACATCGACGCCTTCGCGGTGCTGTTCGTCATGAAGCGGCTCGCGATCGGAGTCGACGAGATGGCGCGGATTCTGGCCAACGAATCGGGACTCGCGGGCATCAGCGGATCGAGCGGCGACGTTCGCGACCTCGCGGCGGCAGCGGCCGGCGGCGACCAACGCGCGCGTCTGGCCATCGACGTTTTCGTGCGCTCCGTCCGCCACTATGTGGGCGCGTTCCTGGTCGAGCTGGGCGGCGTGGACGTCCTGACGTTCTCGGGCGGCATCGGGGAAAACAGCGCCGTAATCCGCGAAGCTGTGTGCGGGGGACTCAGCGAGTTGGGCATCGAGCTGGACCGTGGCCGCAACCTGGCGGTTCGCGGCGAGGGCAGGATCTCGTCGGACGCCGCCCGCACCACCGTGCTGGTGATTCCGGCCGACGAAGAGCGCATCGTGGCACGTGCCGCGGCGGAGCTGGTGCAATCATGAGCGCCGTGCCCGCTCGATCCGAGGTCGAAACGCTCGTCCGCCAGATCACGCTCGAGTATTTCGCCCGCACCAACACCAAGATTGCCCCGACGCTGACGGTTCACGCCTCGGCCCGCCACATGCACCTCAGCCGCCCAGATCTGGAGGAGCTGTTCGGACCCGGCTACGAACTCACCGTCGACCGTCCCCTATTTCAGGAAGGCAATTTCGCCGCGAAAGAAATGGTGACGCTGGTGGGCCCGCGCAGCCGCCTGATTTCGAACCTGCGCGTCCTAGGCCCGCTGCGCAGCCGCTCGCAGGTGGAACTGGCTTTCACGGACGCCGTCAGTCTGGGCCTCGACATCCCGATACGTCTTTCCGGGGACATCGCCGGCACGCCCGGCGCATACATCATGGGGCCGCGCGGCGTCATCAAGCTGCAGGAGGGCGTGATCCGGGCGGCGATCCACGTCCACATGAACCCCACCGAGGCCGCGCACTTCGGCGTGAAGCAGGGAGACCTGATGAAACTGCGCGTCGGCGGCGACGCCGGTATTACGTTCAATCGTGTGCACGTCCGCGTGGATGAGCGCTCGAAGCTGAATGTACACATGGATACGGACGAGGCCAACGCCTGCGGTCTGCATCTGGCGAAGGAAATCGAACTGACAAGGTAGGAGAAAGGAAACCATGAAGCAGGCGCTTGGAATGATCGAAACGACCGGGTTGGTGGCCCTGTTTGAAGCCTCCGACGCGATGCTGAAGGCCGCGGACGTCACCTTTGTGGGTTGGGAGACCGTAGGCTCGGGTCTCGTGACCGCATTCGTTGAGGGCGACGTTGCCGCCGTGAAAGCGGCCACCGATGTGGGCGCAGCCGCTGCCGCCCAGGTGGGGCACGTCAATAGCGTGCAGGTGATTGCGCGGCCGCACGATGAGCTGCCGTCGTTTGTGCAGCAGCCCAAAAAGAAGGAGTAACTCCATGAACAAAGCCATCGGACTAATCGAAACGAAGGGCTTGGTGGGCCTGGTCGAGGCCTGCGACGCCATGTGCAAAGCGGCCAGCGTGGAACTGCTGCAGACCATCCAGATCGGCGCGGGCTACGTCACCGCCGTGGTGCAGGGCGACGTGGGCAGCGTGCGCGCGGCGGTGGATGCCGGAGCGGCGGCGGCCAAGGCGGTGGGCGAACTGGTGTCGTCGCACGTCATCGCGCGGCCGCACGAAGGGCTCATCGAAGCGATGTTGAAGAAATAGGAGAGAACCATGGCGAACGCAGTGAATGCAGCAATCGGAATGATCGAAACCAAGGGCCTGGTGGCGCTGGTACAGGCGACGGATGCCATGCTCAAAGCGGCCCCGGTGCAATACGCGGGCTGGAGGAAGATCGGCAGCGGACTGGCGACCGTCTTTGTCACCGGCGATGTGGGCGCGGTGCGGGCGGCCGTCGATGCCGGAGCGGCGGCGGCGCGGGCGGTGGGCGAGGTGAAGAGCGTGCACATCATCCCGCGCCCGCACGACAACCTCGCGACGGTGCTGCCGAAATAGGCGGACAAGGCCATGTTTCTAGCAAAGGTCATCGGCAGCGTTGTGGCCACGCAGAAGGACCCCAAGTTTCACGGCATGAAGCTTCTGCTCATACAGCCGCATGTCAACCGCGAGGGCACGCTCGCGCCCTCCGGCAGCTCGGTGGTCGCGGTGGACACCGTGGGCGCGGGCTTCGGCGAATGCGTGCTCTTCACCCAAGGAAGCTCGGCGCGTCTGACCTCGGTCACAAAAGATGCGCCCGTGGACGCGGTCATCATCGGCATCATTGACTCGGTTGAGGTGAACGGGGCCGCGCTGGAGAAGCCGTAAATGCTCAACCGGGAAGAGGTGATCGCGGACATCGCCAAAGCCGTGATCGAACGGCTGCGCGTCGCCCCTCCGCCCGCGCCCCAGCCCGTTACCGCGGCGCCGCGCATCTCAACCGGCGACGGCGTCTTCGAGACGGTCGATGAAGCGGTCGCGGCCGCCTCGGAGGCGCAGAAGCGCGTGGCGGCCATGAGCCTCGAAGACCGGGGCCGCATGGTCGCCATCATTCGCCAGGTGTGCGACGAGCGATCCCATCAACTGGCCCGGATGGAGCTGGACGAAACCGGCCTGGGGCGCCTCGACCACAAGATCGAGAAGCTCAAAGCGGTGAAGCACGTCCTGGGCGTCGAGGCCATGGAGAGCGGCGCCCGCAGCGATCGGTCCGGTTTGTGCGTGATCGAACACGCGCCCTTCGGCGTGATCGGCATGGTGCTGCCGGCCACGCATTCGGCGCCCACCATGGCGAGCAATGCCATCAACGTGCTCGCCTCGGGCAACACCGCGGTCTTCAGCCCGCATCCGGCGGCCGCTGGAGTGGCCGCCTACGCGTTGCAGGTTTTCAACCACGAGATCAAGCGGGAACTGGGCATCGAGAACGTCATGACCACGGTGCGTGCGCCCAGAATACGGTCGGCGGAGGAGATCTTCCGCCACCCCGGAGTGAACCTGCTGTGCGTCACCGGCGGGCCGGCGGTGGTGAAGGCGGCGGCGAAATCGGGCAAGCGCGTGATCGCGGCCGGGCCCGGCAATCCGCCGGTGGTGGTGGACGAAACGGCCGACCTCGACAACGCCGCCAAGGCCATCATTGAGGGCGCGGCCTTCGACAACAACCTGCTCTGCATCGGCGAAAAGGAAGTCTTCGTGGTGGCGAAAGTGGCCGACGCGTTTATGGGGGCCATGCGCCGGGCCGGGGCGTTCGAGCTCGATCGCGCGGCCATCGAGCGGCTCACCGCCGCGGCGTTCCGCTTCGAGGGCGATGGCGTCGGGTGCGGGCGCGCGCACTTGACCAAAGAGCTGGTGGGAAAAGACGTCGCACTGCTGGCCGCCGCGGCGGGCGTGAAGGTTCCCGACGGCACCCAGCTCCTGTTCGGCGAGACCAAGGCGGACCACGCATTCGTCCAGGAAGAGCAGATGATGCCCTTCCTGCCCGTCGTGCGCGTCGCCGATGTGGACGCGGCCATCGCGGCGGCGCTTCAAGCCGAGCACGGCTACCGACACACCGCGATCATCCACTCGCGCAACGTCGAAAACGTCACCAAGATGGCGCGCACCATGAACACGACGCTGTTCGTGCAGAACGCGCCCTGCGGCGCGGCGCTGGGACTCGGCGGCCCCGGCTATCTGAGCTTCAGCATTGCGACGCCGACCGGCGAAGGCATCACTACCCCGCTGACCTTCACGCGGGAACGGCAGATCGTGATCGGCGGCGGGTTGCGGATTATCTGAAATGTTTCTGGCACGCATCGACGGAACGCTGGTGGGCACCACCAAACACGAGACCCTGGAAGGCTGCCGCTTTCTAATCGGGCAACGGCTCGATGGGACTGGAGAGCCGCTAGTGATCCTCGACTGGATGGGCGCGGCGCGCGGCGCCACCGTCGTGGTTTCAACCGATGGCGACGTGGCCCGCCTCAGGCTCGGTAACACGACGCCCGCGCGGCTCACCGTCGCGGCCATCGTCGATCGGGTGCATCAATGAGGCTCGGAATGGTGCGCGGACGCGTGGTGTTAAGCGTCGCCGGCGACCCGTTTCGCGGAATGCGCCTCGTGATCGTCGAGCCGGTGACCGCCGCGAATCTGGCTGCGGGGAACGGTATGGGCGGAGGCACGCCGCTGGTGGCGGCCGACCCGCTTGGCGCGGCGGAAGGCCAGATGGTCGCCTTCGTCGAGGGACGCGAGGCAGCGAATCCGTGGTGGCCGGGCCATGTAGCGGTGGATGCTTGCTGCGCGGTCATCGTCGAATCCGTGGACTTTCGGCCCGAGGACAGGAAATGAAAAGCATCGATCTGACGGGACTACAGGTGGTGGCGGTGCGCGATGTCGAAGCCGCCGCCAAAGACGGCGCGACCGAGATTGTGGTGTGCAGCCGCGGCGTCGTCACGCCTTCGGCGCGCGACTTCATCCAACGGCATGGCCTGGTGTTGCGCAAGGCCGGGAAGCCGGCCGTGGCGGCGGAGCATCCTACACCCACCTCCTCCGATCTCGAGCGCCTGTTCCACTCGCCCGAAGCCGAAGCCATCAAGGCCGAGATCGTCAACGTGGGCCGAAAGCTGTGGCAGCGAATGTACGTGGACGGCAATGGCGGCAACATCTCCTATCGCCTCGGACCGGACGCAGTGATCTGCACGCCCACCCTGCTGAGCAAGGCCGACCTGCGGCCCGAGGACCTTTGCCTGGTGGACCTGAAGGGCAACCAGTTGCTGGGGCCGCGCACGCGAACCAGCGAGATTCTGCTGCATCTGGAAATCTACAAGGCCGTTCCTGAGGCGAAGGCGGCGGTGCACTGCCATCCTCCGCACGCCACCGCGTACGCCATCACGGACCGCGTTCCGCCCACCTGCGTGATCCCCGAATGCGAGGTGTTCATCGGCCAGGTGGCGCTGGCGCCATACGAAACGCCCGGCACGCAGAAATTCGCCGAGACCGTTCTGCCCTTCGTGAAGAAGCACAACACGGTGCTGCTCGCGAACCACGGAATCATCTGCTGGGCCGACACGGTGACCCACGCCGAGTGGTACGCCGAGGTGCTGGACACTTACTGCTGGACCTTGATGCTGGCCGCTCAATTGGGCGCGCCCATCTCGTATATTCCGCCCGAGAAGGCCTCCGCGCTGCTCGATCTGAAGAAGCGGCTGGGCCTGCCCGATGCCCGGCACGACATGAAAGAGTGCCAGCTCTGCGACATGCCGGAGATGCCCGGTGCAATCGCCATGGCGCCGAGTTCCTGCTCAGCGAACGGCGCCGCGACAAGCGAGGACCTCGAGGCCATTGTAAAGGGCGTGACTGACGCGGTCATGGCGGCGCTGGGACAACGGAAATGAACGCGGCCGTTCGGCAGCTCCGCATTCGACAGATGATCGAGTCGCAGGAGTTCGTCGATCTCGAGACGCTCACGCGTGAGCTCGAGGCGTCGGAGTCGAGCGTGCGCCGCGATCTGGCGTCGCTCGAAGCCGAGGGTGTGCTCAAGCGCGTCTACGGTGGAGCGATGGCGGCGCAGGCGCCCGCAAGCCATCTTCTGGATTTTGCCTGGCAGAGCTCTCGCATGGGCGAGGAGAAACAACGCATCGCCACCCTGGCGGCGGGCCTGGTCGAAGACGGGCAGACCGTGCTGCTCGATGGCGGCTCGACCGTGGCCCTGGTGGCCCGCGAGCTTTCCAATCGGGCGCTGCACGTGATGACCAATTCGCTGCCCATCGCCGACATCCTGGCCGATGCGCGGCAAATCGAGGTGACGCTGACGGGCGGCTACTTGTATCCCCGCCTGCGTGTTATGGTGGGCCCGCTGTGCGAGCAGATGCTCAGCGCAGTCAGCGCGGATGTGCTCATCATGGGCATGGGCGGTGTGACCGAAGCGGGTTTCAGCAATAACAACACGCTCGTGGTGGCTCCGGAACGTAGGATGATCGAGGTGTCGCGCAAGGTGATCGTCGTGGCGGACCACAGCAAATTCGGACGCGCCGCGATGATCCCGCTGGCGCCGTTGGACATGGCGGATATCGTCGTATCGGACGCCGCGCTCGAGCCGCGGTACAACCAAATGCTCGAGGCCAACGGGGTGCAGGTGCTGCTAGCGTAGGACGGGATCATGACGGACAACAACATGGCATACGAGATCGCCAAACAGGCGTACGCCGCCTTCGGAGTGGACACGGAAGCCGCCATGCGGCGTCTCGAAGCCATACCGGTGTCCATGCATTGCTGGCAGGGCGATGACGTGGGTGGATTCGAAACGGCGGGCGCGGAGTTGTCCGGCGGAGGCATTCAGGCCACCGGCAACTATCCAGGGAAGGCCCGCACCATCGCCGAGTTGCGGGGCGACATCGAGAAGGCGCTCTCTGTGATCCCGGGCCACCATCGCCTCAACCTGCACGCCTGCTACCTCGACCACGGCGGCAAGTTCGTGGACCGCGATCAGATCGAGCCGGCGCACTTCCAAAGCTGGATCGACTGGGCCAAGGCCAACCACCTCGGCATGGACTTCAATCCAACCTACTTCTCGCACGCCAAGGCGGCCGACGGCTTCACGCTGAGCCACCCGGACAAGGCCATCCGCGACTTCTGGATCGAGCACGGCATTCGCTGCCGCAGGATCGGAGCCGAGATGGGCCGGCAACTCGGCACCCCGACCGTGACCAACTTCTGGATGCCCGATGGATACAAGGACATCCCGGCCGATCGCATGGCCCCCCGGCGGCGCATGGCGGAATCGCTCGACCGCGTATTCGCCGAGCGGCTCGACCCCGCCATCCACCTCGATGCCGTCGAATCAAAGCTCTTCGGACTGGGCGTCGAAAGCTACACGGTGGGTTCGCACGAGTTCTACCTGGGTTACGCGGTGTCCCGCCAGACGCTATTGTGCCTGGACGCCGGCCACTTCCATCCCACCGAAATGATCTCCGAGAAGATCGCCTCGGTGCTCCTGTTTTGCCCGGGGCTTCTATTGCATGTCAGCAGGCCGGTTCGGTGGGACAGCGATCACGTCGTGATCCTCGACAACGAACTCGAGGCCATTGCGAAAGAGGTGATCCGCAGCGGCAGCGCTGACCGAATCCACATCGGCCTGGACTTCTTCGACGCCAGCATCAATCGCGTGGCCGCCTGGGTGATCGGCATGCGCAACATGCTGAAGGCCCTTCTGATCGCGCTGTTGGAACCGACCGACGAGCTGAGGAAAGCCGAGCTCGACATGGACTACACGCGACGGCTGGCCTTGATGGAGGAGCTGAAAACGCTGCCCTGGGCGGCCGTCTGGGACGCGTACTGCGCGCGCCAGGGCGTGCCGACGGGCATGGCTTGGTTCGATGAAGTCCGGCAGTACGAGAAGGCGGTGCTGTCGAAGCGGTAGGCGCTACTTCTTCCGCTTCTCTTCGTGCTTGGCGTCGTTCCAGCCTTCCCGCGCTTGCTGGCCGGCCTGGTGCAGCTCGCGCGCTGCCCGCGCCGCGGCGGCTTCGGATTCCTGCTTCGCCTTATAGGCCGCCTTCCCGAATTCCCGTTCGTTCCGCTGGGTGTCTTCGCGCGAGCAGCCCCCTGCCGAGAGCATCGCCAACGCGGCCAGTGTCAGTATCCAACCCCGCATCTTCATGGCATTCTCCGTCCCACTTAAGTCAGAGCAATTCAGATGCCGAAACCTGCTCGCGCTCCCACAGCACCCGCTGGCCGTTCCTCCTCCACGCCTCGATCCGGGCCAGGTAGAGCTGCTCAAGCGAGCCTCGCCGCAGCTTGAGCGTGGGCGTCATCAGGCCGTTGGCGATGGTCCAGGGCTCCTCGGCAATCACCAGGAACGCGACTCGCTCGTGGTGGTCCAGTTGGCCATTGATCGCGTCCAGCATCGCTCCGAAGGACTGCTCGAGTGCCTGCCGCGCCTCGGGGTTCGCGCAGCGCTTGCGCGCTTCCGCCGACAGAACCACCACCGCGAACGGGTTCGCCTGACCCGCGCCCATCAAGCAGCAGGACTCGACATCCGGGTGTCCCGCCAGCTTCATCTCGATCGGGGCCGGCGCGACGTATTTTCCCTTGCTGGTCTTGAACTGCTCCTTGATGCGGCCGACGATTCGGACCACCCCATCGGGCTCGATTTCGACCAGGTCGCCGGTGCGCAGGAATCCGTCCGCCGTGAAGGCTTCCTCGGTGCCGCGCTGGTCCTTGTAGTAGCCGATCATGTTCATCGGGCTCTTAATCTGCAACTCGCCGTTGGCGGCGCGCCTGTCCGCCACGCCGGTGAGCGCGCTGCCGACGGTGCCGAGGCGCACGTCGTCGGGCTTCGTGAGGTGCGTGATTAAGGCTTCGGTCAGGCCGTAGCCTTCGATGAGGTTCAGCCCCAGCTTGCGGTACCACGCCAGGACGTCGAGCGATAGCGGCGCCGAACCGCAGGCGGCGAAGCGCGTCGCGTCGAGCCCGAGTCCGCGCAGGACCTTTCTCGCGACCAGGCGGCCGACGAGCGGAATGCGGAGGAGCCGGTCGAGCTTGCGCCTGGGCACCTTTTCGAACACGCCCTGCTGGAACTTCAGCAGCAGCCGCGGCACGGAGAGGAACAGCGTCGGACGGGCGCGCTGCAGGTCGGTCAGGAAAGTCTCGGGGCCCTCGGTGAAGAAGACGTGCCAGCCGAGCAGCACGGCAGGTATCGCCCCGCCGGTTCGCTCGAGAATATGGGCCAGGGGAAGATAGGACAGCACCCGCTCGTCGTCCGTGAGCGAGAGCCTTTCGCGAAGGGTGTCGGCGACGAAACGCAAGGCCGAGAACTGGTGCATCACGCCCTTGGGTACGCCGGTGGTGCCGGAAGTGTAGAAGATTGTCGCGAGTTGGTCGCCGGCTCGCGTAGGATTACCCTCAATCGGAGCGCTCGCGGCGACCACCGCGTCCCAATCCGGCCCGCTGCCGGGAGCCGCCGTCGGGAAGCGAATCGAGCATACACCGAGGGGCAGCCCCGAAGCCGCGGCTTCCCGCTCGTCCGTCGCTCCCACGAAGCAGGCCTTCGAGTCGCTGTGCTCCAGGATCTGCCGGATCGTCTGCGCGCGGAGCGAGGGATAGACGGGAACGGTGACGTGCCCGGCCATCCAGATGGCGAGGTCGGCCATCATCCACCAGGCGCAGTTCTTCGACAGGATCGCGACCCGCGAGCCGGGCTCCCAGTTCTGCGCCTTCAAGTAGCCGGCGACGCGGCGCACCTCGTGGGCGGCCTGCGACCAGGTCCACTCGCGCAGTTTGCCGCCGTCGAAGGGTTGGGTGAGGAACAGGCTTCCGGCACGCTCGCGTTCCCAGCGGTAGAACCGGTCGAGCGGAAGTTCGTCGATCATGGCTCTTGCGCTTTTCCTTACCCGTGGGTAAGATTAACAATAGTTAGGAATTCTGTCAACTGGTGACTCTGGGAACAGAAGCAACGATTTTCGCGAGCCGACGCCGCGATCCGGCGACCAAGCGTGAGGCTATCCTTGCGACTGCCGCCCAACTGTTTCTCGAGAAGAGCTACGCGCGCACCTCGCTGAACGACGTGGCCGGGCGGCTCAGCATCACCAAGCCGGCGCTCTATCATTACTTCCGAAGCAAGGAACACATCCTGCTGGAGTGCTACCGTTTGGGGACGGCGATGATCGGCGAGACGCTGGACCAGATCGCCGCGCACTGCGGAACCGGCATCGAGAAGGTCGCCGCGTTCATCTCCTCGTATGCGAACGTAATGACCGTGGACTTCGGGCGCTGCGTGATGCGCCTCGATGAAGGCGACTTGTCGGGCGATGCCCGCGCGGAGATTCGTGCGCGCAAGAAGCAGATCGACCGCCGCCTGCGCGCGTTCGTCATGGAAGGCATTGAGGACGGCTCGATCACGCCGTGCGATCCCAAACTCGCCGCCTTCTCGATTGCCGGGGCTTTGAACTGGATCTGCATGTGGTACGAGCCCGACGGCGCGCTTTCTCCCGAGGAGATTGCAACTCAGTTCGCGCGCACCCTGACGCAAGGATTGGCGCGGGAAAGGCAAAGAGCATGATTGCAGCACTCATCCAGAAGGCGGCGGTGCTGGGGGCGGGCACCATGGGGTCGCGGATTGCGGCGCACCTGGTCAACGCGGGGCTGCCGGTGGTGTTGCTGGATATTCCGGCGGCCGTGCCGATTGCCGCGCAGGCCATCGAGGGGCTGAGGAAGTCGAAGCCCGCGGCGCTCTTCGATGTGGCGCTGGCGGCCCGGCTCACCCCCGGCAATTTCGCGGACGACCTCGCGCTCGTGGCCGATTGCGACTGGGTGATCGAAGCGGTCACCGAGAACCTGGCCATCAAGCAGGCGCTGCTGGAGAAGGTGATCCCGCACCTGAAGCCCGGCGCCATTCTCACCACTAACACCAGCGGCCTGCCGATCGCGTCCATCGCCGCCGGGATGCCGCCCGAGATTCGTCGGCGCTTCTTCGGCACCCACTTCTTCAATCCGCCGCGCTACATGCGGCTGGTTGAAATCATCGCCACGCCGGAAACGGACCCAGCCGCGGTCGCAGCGGTCTCCGCGTTCACCGATGTGCGGCTGGGCAAGGAAGTGGTCTTCGCGCGGGACACGCCCAACTTCATCGCCAACCGGATCGGCCTGTTCACCATGCTGGAATCCGTCCGGCTGATGCAGGAAGAAGACCTGAGCATCGAGGAAGTGGACGCGCTCACCGGTACGGCCATCGGCTGGCCACGCACCGGGACGTTCCGCCTGGCCGACCTGGTCGGACTCGACGTCATGGCGCACGTGGCGTCGAATTTCCCCGAGCGGCAGTTGGCCATGCCGCCCTTTATCCAGACCATGCTCGAGCGGCGGTGGCTGGGTGATAAGACAGGTCAGGGCTTCTACCGCAAAGAGAAAGACGTTCGCTTCGTGCTCGACTGGAAGACGCTCGAATACCGGCCGGCATCGAAGCCCAACCTGCCGTCGCTTGAGATGGCGAAGAACGCCGAGCGGCTGGGGGAACGCATCCGGCTGCTGCTGCAGGCCGACACGCGCAAGGACAAAGCCGCGCGCTTCCACTGGCGCCTGATGGAGGCGCTCTGGAACTACGCGGCAGACCGGCTGCCGGAGATCGCAGACAGCGCCGCCAGCATCGATCGCGCGATGCGGGCGGGTTTCAATTGGCAGATGGGGCCGTTCGAGCTGTGGGACACCGCGGGCGTGCGCCAGACCGTGGAGCGGATGGAGGCCGCCAGTTCGGTGGTCGAGCAATTGCTGCGGGCGGGCGGCGAGACGTGGTACCGCGCCAACGGGCGCGAGTGCTTCGATCCGGTCACGGGCGCGTGGCGCGAACTGCCGGTGCCCGAGGGCGTGGCGCGCGTGGCGAGCTTCCGAGCCTCGAACGGCGTGGTTCGCGGCAACGCCGGAGCTTCTCTGGTCGATCTGGGCGATGGCGTGGGCTGCCTGGAACTGCACTCGAAGAAGAACGCGATCGGCGAGGATATCATCCGCCTGGTATCCGAGACGCTGCGTGCCGATGGCGACGCGGTGCGGGACTTTTCGGCGTTCGTGATCGCAAACGACGGGGACAACTTTTCCGTGGGCGCCAACCTGATGCAGGTTCTGCTGGCGGCGCAAGAGGAAGAGTGGGACGAGATCGACCGCGTCGTTCGCGGGTTCCAGCGCATGACGGCCGCCATCAAGTTCTGCCCGCGTCCGGTGGTGGCCGCGCCGTTCAGTTTGTGTCTGGGCGGTGGGGCCGAGATCGCGATCCACGCCGCGCGCCGCCAGGCGCATGCCGAGCTGTACATCGGCCTGGTGGAGACGGGCGTGGGGCTGCTGCCGGCCGGCGGCGGCTGCAAGGAAATGACCCTGCGGGCTGTCGATGCCAACGCGCCAGACGCGTTGCGGCGCGCTTTTGAGACCGTCGCCATGGCCAAGGCTTCGACGTCGGCCCTGGAGGCACGCCGGCTCGGCTTCCTGCTCGATGGAGACCGCGTCACGATGAACCGCGAGCGCCTGTTGAACGATGCCAAGGAGTCGGCGCTCGCCATCGCGACGGCCGGCTACGCGCCGCCGGCGCCGCGCGTCGACATTCCGGCGCCCGGCGAGAGCGTGCTGGCGACATTCAAGCTGGGCGTGCGGATGATGCGCGAGGCGGAATACATCAGCGACCACGATGTGAAGGTGGCGAACAAGGTGGCGCACGTGATGTGTGGCGGCAAGTTGACACCGGGGGCGCCGGTCAGCGAGGAGTACCTGCTCGATCTGGAGCGCGAGGCGTTCCTGTCGCTGGCGGGAGAGAAGAAAACGCAAGAGCGGATGGCCCACACGCTGAAGACCGGCAAGCCGCTCAGGAACTAGGGTGGCGGAGGTATCGAAAATGCGAGACGCGGTGATTGTCAGTGCGGTGCGGACGGCGGTGGGCAAGGCGCCGAAGGGGACGCTGCGCGCGACGCGGCCGGACGACCTGTGCGCGGCCGCCATCCAGGGCGCGCTCGATCGGGTGCCGAACCTCGATCGCAAGGAGGTCGAGGACGTCATCATCGGCTGCGCCATGCCGGAGGCCGAGCAGGGAATGAACGTGGCGCGAGTGGCCTCGCTGCGTGCCGGAGTGCCGATCGAGGCCGCGGCCATGACGGTCAATCGCTATTGCGCCTCCGGGCTGCAATCGATCGCGCTGGCGGCCGAGCGCATACGCGGCGGCGGCGCCGAGGTGATCGTGGCCGGCGGAGCCGAATCGATGTCGCTCATCCCGATGGGCGGCCACAAGGTCTCGATCAACCCCTGGCTGGAGGAGAATTACCCCGAGTCGTACCTCTCGATGGGCCTGACGGCGGAGCGCGTCGCGCGCCACTACGGAATCGGCCGCGCCGAGGCCGACGAGTTCGCGCTTCGCAGCCATCAGAAGGCGCTCGCGGCGCAGGCGGCGGGCAGGTTCGAGCGGGAAATCGTGCCGGTGAAGGTCACATTCGCGGCGCCGCGCAAGGTGACGGAGGTCGAATTCAAGACCGATGAGGGCCCCCGCGCCGACACCTCGATCGAAGCGCTGGCCAAGCTCAAACCGGCATTTCACGCGCACGGCCAGGTGACGGCGGGCAACTCCTCGCAGATGTCCGATGGCGCCGCGGTGGCCGTCGTGATGTCGGAGGAGCGCGCCCGAGCCCTGGGGATCAAGCCGCTGGCGCGGTTCATCGCGTATGCGTATGCGGGGTGCCTGCCGGAGGAGATGGGCATCGGGCCGGTCTACGCCATCCCGAAGGCTCTGAAACTCGCCGGTCTCGAGCTCGACCAGATCGACCTGATCGAGCTGAACGAGGCTTTCGCGACCCAGTCGCTGGCCGTCATCAAGTGCCTCGGACTCGACCCAGCGAAGGTGAACGTCAACGGGGGCGCGATCGCGCTGGGGCATCCGCTGGGCTGCACCGGCGCCAAGCTAACCGCGACCCTGCTCGAGGAATTGCGCCGGCGCCAGGCGAGGTACGGCCTGGTGACCATGTGCGTGGGCGGCGGCATGGGCGCCGCGGGGATTTTCGAGAGTCTGAACTAGGGGGCAACATGGCAACGGCAAATCATGCGGTGACGGCAACCAGGCCGAAAGGCGGCGGCTTCCTCGTCGAGGACATACGGCCGCAGGACGTATTCACGCCGGAGGACTTCTCCGATGAGCATCGCCAGATCGCCAAGACCGCGGCCGAGTTCACGCTGAACGAGGTGGTGCCGGCGGCCGGCGAGATCGAGGCCAAGAACTTCGAGGTGACCATCGGCCTGCTGCGCCGCGCCGGCGAACTCGGCCTCATGGCGGTGGACATTCCGGAAGCCTATGGCGGACTGGAGATGGACAAGGTCACGTCGGCCCTGGTCACGGAGTCGATGAGCCGCCTGGCGAGCTTCGCGGTGGCGTTCGCCGCGCACACCGGCATCGGCACGCTGCCCATCGTCTGGTACGGCACCGAGGCGCAAAAGAGCAAGTACCTGCCCAAGCTCGCGACGGGCGAGTGGATTGCGGCTTATGCGCTGTCGGAATCCTCCTCCGGCTCGGACGCTTTGAATTGCCGCACCAGGGCGGTGCTGTCTGCGGATGGACGCGAATACGTGCTGAACGGCGAGAAGATGTGGATCACCAACAGCGGTTTCGCCGACCTCTTCACGGTCTTCTGCAAAATCGACGGCGACAAGTTTTCGGCCTTCCTGGTGGAGCGGAACGCGCCCGGCCTCGCTATAGGCGCCGAGGAGCACAAGCTGGGAATTCGCGGATCGTCCACCT
>Ga0182027_10005431_pt1 | contig 19389 bp, 22 predicted proteins | sample 712E1DmetaG_FD_121300 | JGI IMG/M metagenome (GOLD analysis project Ga0182027, IMG submission 121300) | Permafrost microbial communities from Stordalen Mire, Sweden - 712E1D metaG (Illumina Assembly) | ecosystem: Environmental > Terrestrial > Soil > Wetlands > Permafrost | place: Sweden...
CATACGGCCGGCGGCATTGAGGCGCGGGGCGATGCGGAAGCCGATGTCGGAGGCGGAGATGGACGCGCCGGGTTCGATTTCGGCTTTGGCGAGCAGCGCCTTGAGGCCGGGGTTGGTGGTGCGCGTGATGCGCTCGAGGCCGCGTTTGACAATGGTGCGATTCTCGCCGGTGAGGGGCACGACGTCGGCGACGGTGGCGATGGCGGCCATGACGAGGAAGGAGTCGGCGAAGCTGCTGATGCGATGGGGCGACCAGTTTTCGCGCTCCATGAGGGCCTGAATGAGCTTGAGGGCGACGCCGGCGCCACAGAGGCCTTTGTTGGGATAAGGGCAATCGGGCTGGTTGGGGTTGAGGATGGCGTAGGCGTCCGGAAGGCCATCCTCGGGCAGATGATGGTCGGTGAGGATGACGTCGATGCCGAGCGAGCGGGCGCGGGCGATGGGCTCGGGGGCGCGGATGCCGGTGTCGAGGCTGACGATGAGGCGGACGCCCGCACGGGCGGCGTCTTCGATGACCGGTACGCTCATTCCGGAGCCTTCCATCAGCCGGTCGGGGACGTGGAAGGTGGCGTCGTGACCCATGAGGCGCAGCATGGTGAGGACGAGAACGACGCTGGAGATGCCGTCGACGTCGTAGTCGCCGTAGAGCATGATGGACTCGCGGGCGGCGACGGCGCGGCGCACCCGCTCGACGGCGCGTTCCATGCCCAGCATCAGAAAAGGATCGAGGAGATGGCGCAGCTCGGGGCGGAGGAACTGGCGCACGGCGGCCTCATCGTCGAAGCCGCGGGCCCACAGGACGCGGGCAGCGGGAAGAGAGAGCCCGCAGAGGCGGGCCAGGTTGCGGGCCGCGTCCTCGGGGACGGAACTCAGCTTCCAGCGCGTGAGACTGGCCATGGCGTCTCAGTTGTTGGAGTAGTAGCCGCCGCCGTACGGCTCGTCGCCATCCTCCTCGGGAACCGCGTCCTCGATCTCGTCGAGCACGTCGTGCCAGTCGTCGTACCAGTCGGTGCGCAGCTCGAAGACGTAGATGCGGCTGTCGAAATCGTAGGAGATCTCGAGAGCGCAGGTCAGGCCTTCATAAATCGCGAGCTCATTGATGCGCTTTTCGAGCGCGCGCTTTTCGTCGCGCGCCAGATCGCAGTCTTCCAGGTGGACCAGGGCCTCCTCGCGGTGGCGCGGCGAGAACTCGCGCACGTGCAGGTGGACCAGGCGCACGCCGAGTTGGAGCGCGCAGTCGAGGAAGGCCTTGTAGTCGGGTTGCCGCTCGGTGTCCCAGAAGATCATCGAGGGCTCTTCCTCGGCGCGGCTCATGCTGTGGTAGACGAGGAAGTGCTCAGAGGCCAGGTACTGCTGGATTTCCTGGGCGAGTGTATCGAGGTTGGATTGCATGGGCATTTCTCCGGCGGCCTAGCGCTGAGCCCGGACCAGAATCTCGCCCGCGGCGGCGAGTTCGCGCGCGCTGGGGGTGACGATGGTGCGGGGTCCGATGAAAATTTTCTTGCCCTGCGCCATAGCGGCGCGGACATCGCTTTCGCAGACGAAATCGACAATCACGACGGGCGGAGCGGGGGGGGCCACCGGGGCGGGAGCGGCGGGCGCAGGGAACGCGGCGGCAGCCGTGGCGGGGGGCTTGAGGCCGCAACCGCAGGCGGGCGCGGACGGCCGGGAGGCTCTTTGTTCGAGGTACCGGTCGACCGCGCCAGCCACGACGCCGGGCGCGGCCAGCCGGGAGGGAGGAGCGGACGCCAGCGGGCCGCCGGGAGCGGCGCCGCGCTGGGCGAAATAGCGTTCGACAGCGGCGGTGACGGCCTGGACGACGGAGTCCCGTTGCGGCTGGGGCAAGCCGCCGGGCGCGGGCGGGGCCGGGGAGGGCGGGTCGAGTTTGCCGCGGCCTTCGTGTGTGGAAACCCGGTCCAGATCATGCACCATTTGAACGCCTCCACTAATTCAGATCCGACGGCGGAGCCAGACGAACGCCGCGGGGCAACCCGCGGCCGGGCGATCAGCCATGGGCCGGTTTGTCGTTCTTCTTAGGACCGGGGAGGATCTTTTCGACCTCGTCGTTCGGATTAGGGATGACGTGGACCGAAATGAGCTCGCCGACGCGGCGGGCGGCAGCAGCGCCGGCGTCCGTGGCAGCCTGGACCGCGCCGACGTCCCCGCGGCAGGTGACGACGACATACGCCGCGCCGACGTATTCCTTGCCGGTGAGCGTCACGTTGGCCGTTTTCAGCATCGTGTCAGCGGCTTCAATCGCGCCGGTAAGGCCCTTAGTTTCAATCATGCCCAGGGCTTCCATGCGACCTCCTGTCGGTCCTCGCGTATAGTATCCGGAAACTCCCACGTTATCACAAGCGCGCGGCGCTAGCGGTCCGATTGCAGGGACGCGCGCCGGGCGCAGTTCCATCGCCTTTTATTCGCCAACAGATTAAGACTTGTTTTTAGAAGCGGGAGTTATGCTACCATAGCTTTCATGCTTGTTCCGTAACCCTTCACAACCGGGTTCTGGGGCGGGACGTCCGGCCAAGGCGGCGGGCGGCAACCCCGGGCAACCCAATCATCCGTGGCGGACCCCGAAATAAAGAAGGCCGTCAACCGAGATTTCCCCGATAAGAATAAGACCGAGAGACATAGAGACGGAGGTATGCGTTACACGCATGACGAAATCTTTTTCGCGTGGTTTGGTCGTGGCGGCGGGCCTGCTGGCAGTGCCGGCCCTGGCCGATCCCGACCCAATACATGTCAAAATGATTCCCCGCGCCGACGCTCGTTGGATTCTGATCAGGCAGTTTTTCGAGAAGAACAACGCCCCGGCGCATGAATACGCCAAGGATTTCCTGATCGCGGCGGACCAGAACGGATTGGATTGGCGCCTTTTACCGAGCCTTTCTCTGATAGAGAGCGGCGGCGGCAAGAAGGGGCGAAACAACAACATTTTCGGGTGGGGCAACTGCAAGGTGCGCTTCCGGACGACCCGGGAGGGCATTTACAACGTGGCGTCCCGACTGAAGAATTCTTATCTTTACAGGGGTAAAGGGAGTCTGGTTGAAATTCTGTGGACTTACAATCCACGGAAAGAGTATGTGCAACAAGTGATCGAGGTGATGAACCGGCTGGGCCCGGCGGAGCCGCTGCCGGCAGGGGCGTATTAGAGGCGCATTTTTCACGGGGAGGAAGCGGGCCAGCCCGCGCGCTCGGCCCGCAACTGGCTCCAAACCTCGAGGTCGATGAACTCGCCGTGCAACAGTTGCGCGTGCCGCGCGATGCCTTCGAGAGTGAATCCGAGGCGGCGGGCCACCGCCGCGCTGCGACGGTTGCCCACACCGCATTGAATCACGGCGCGCTCGATGCCCCACTCCTCGAAGGCGAGGTCCACCAGCGCCCGGCAGGCGCGCGTGATCAACCCTCGCCCTTCCGCGCGCGCTGCCACCCAGTAGCCGATCAGGAGGCTGCGGTTGGTCCACTCGATGTCGTGCAGCCCAATCATGCCACGGATGCGCCCGCGCTCCAGAATCAGGTACGCGGCGGTGGCCTGACGCTCGCGCTGCTCGACCACGTGTTCGAAGAATTCGCGTGTATAAACGGCGCTGTGCGAGGCATCCACCCACGGCAGCCACGCGCGCAGGCGCTCCCGCGATTCATCCACCAGCGCGTAGACGGCCGCCGCGTCGTCGGGGTGAATGGCCCGCAACGCCACTCCTCCGCCCAGCTCCAGTCGCGCCGGGAATTGAGGCCGGGACTCCACGGTCGGTGCGCCCGCCGGCCGTTAGAACGGCACGTCGTCGTCGGTGATGCCGGGGCCGAAATCGTCCGCCGGCGGCGCGGCTGAAGGCGCGCTGGGCGGCGCCGCGCGCTCGGGCCGCGGTCCCGCCGCCGGCCCGCGCGGACGGCTCTCCTGGCTCTCCTCGCCGTGCGCCGGTTCGCGGGCTGCGCCGCCCTGGCTGCCAAGGAGGATGATCTCGTCCACCACCACTTCCGTGATGTATCTCTTCTGGCCTTCCTTGTCGTCCCAGCTCCGGCTGCGCAGGCTTCCTTCGAGATACACCTGCTTGCCCTTGGTCAAATACGGCGCCAGGTTCTCAGCGCGCCACAGGATGATGTTGTGCCAGTCGGTTTCTTCTTTCCAGTCGCCGGTCTGCGTGTCCTTGAAGCGGCGATTGGTCGCCAGAGTGAATTTTGAGACGGGAACTCCGCTCGCGGTGTACCTGGTTTCGGCGTCCTTGCCCAGATGCCCGAGCAGGATTACTTTGTTGACGCTGCGGCCTGCCATATTTCGGAAGCGTACCACAAACCGCATACCGCGGCCGTGCCAGTGTCGCCGCGCGGTGCCTGCAACCCGCGCCGCGCGCCTTCGCCGGAAAGCTCTCGCAACTCATCCGCGGCCGCCGATCCGCCCGCCGCCGCACCCCGCGGCTATGAAATACAGGTTAAAGCCCTTGTCTCCGAGTTCTCTTCGAGTCATCATTACCTATCGGTTGGGAATGCGTTGTCCGCTCGCGGAGAACGTGTGATCGGGGTGCGCACCCCTTAATGGGGGAATTCGGGCATGACCAGGCGAGTTACAAACAGCTTCGCGGTTCGCCCCCTATTTCGCCAATTATTCGCCTATTTGTGCACGCTCGCCGCCTGCGGCGGTCTATCTGGACAAACCCTGCTCAACGGTCCCGGCGGCGCGCCCAATCTTCCCGGCACCGACCTGGCGGTGCTGGAAGCGCGCGAGCCCCGCCGCGACCTGCTGTGCACCGTCAACCCGCAAAAACCCTCCCTCGGCTTCGACTTGCGCTTCCATTCCGGCTTCGACATCACCGTCCCGCTCAAGGATCTGGCCGGCACGCAAAACACCCTGACGGTGCTTTTTCGCGTTTCACTCGCTTCTAAACCCGATTCTCCTGTTTACTTTATGGAGTCCTTCAACGTCCCACCCATTGACGAGGATGCCCGCGGCGAGGCGAACCTGCAAGGAAGCTTCGACCTGGGCGAAGGGAAATACCAGGTGGACTGGCTGATGAAAGACCGTACGGAACGCGTCTGCTCCTCTTACTGGGATTCGGAAGCGGTGCTGGGCCCGAAGGATAAGGGCGTGGCCCTGACCCTCGATGCCGGTGAGATCGCACCCACGGACCTGGAACCGTTCGAGCCCCAGCCGTTCACCACGCGCGCCGAGGGCACGAACGGCCTCAACCTCAAAGTGCTGGTAAATTTCGCGCCGCAGAACGAGAAGGCCTCGACTCTCCAGCAGACCGATACCAGTGCGCTCGTGTCGCTGCTGCGCTGCATGCAGCGCGACCCGCGAGTCGGAAAATTCTCCGTCGTCGCCTTCAACACTCAGGAGCAGAAGGTCCTCTACCGCCAGGCCGGCGTCGCGCAGATCGATTTTCCGGCCATCGGGGAGGCGGTCCGCACGCTCCATCTGGGACGCGTCGATATCGGCCGCCTGGCTAACAAGAACAGCGAGACCGAGTTCCTCGCGGACCTGCTGGTGCAGGAGATCGAGGCTCCCGATAAGCCCGACGCCTTCGTCATCATCGGGCCCAAGACCCTGGTCGAGGAATCGATCCCCGCCGACAAGCTCCGGGCCTCGCCCGGCCCGGATTTCCCCGTCTTTTACCTGAATTACAATCTGACGCCCACGGTGACGCCCTGGCGCGACGCCATCGGCGCGGCGGTGCGCTTCTTCAAGGGCCAGGAATATACGATCTCGAAGCCGCGCGACCTCTGGTTTGCGATCACCGAGCTCGTCGGCAAGGTAGTAAAATCTAAATCAGAAAAGCGGGGCGCCGCCAGCGCGGCACTGCGACAAGGGTCATGACGAAAATTTCCAGAGCCGTTGCCGGGTTGGCCGCAGGGGCCATCCTGTTTGTCGTTTCGGCCCAGGCGCGGTGGATCCAGCCGCCGCGCTCGGCCGGTGAGCCGCGCAAACTCGCGCCGTACGTCGTCTCTCCGATCTCGGTCGTCGACAAAATGCTCGAAGCGGCCAGCCTGCGGCGCGGTGAACTGCTCTATGACCTCGGCTGCGGCGACGGCCGCATCGTGCTCGCCGCGGCCAAGAACTTTGGAGCCCGTGCCGTCGGCGTCGAGATCTCCGAGAGCCTCGTCAAAATCGCGCGCGAGCAGACCGAAAGCCAGGGTCTGCAGAACCAGGTGAAGATCATCGCCGGCGACATGCTCAACGTCGACCTCAGCCAGGCCAACGTCGTCTCGCTGTACCTCATGACCGAAGCCAACGACACCCTGCGCCCCAAGCTCGAGCGTGAGCTCAAGCCCGGCGCGCGCGTCGTTTCTCTGGAATTCAAAATGCGAGGCTGGAAGCCCTCGCACGTCGAGAAAGTCGACCTCCACAACCATCCCTACATGATCTACGTCTACGAGATGCCGCAGCGCTGAGCGGGCCGGCGTTCCTGGGCCGCGACTGTCTTACGGAGCCGCGACTGAAAGTTGCGGTTCTTCGCATTCTTCCTCCCCTCCCGCGCGCCTGCCTCTTTCGCCCGCGTTCATCCCCATGTCATCCTGAGTGGAGCGCCCCTGCGGAGGTCCTTCGTTGGCCCAGTTCGATGTCGTCGGCGCCGGCTTGAACGCCACCGACACACTGATTCTCCTGCCCCACTTCCCGCCCTATGGCGGCAAAGTCCCTTTCACGTCGGAGCTTCTCAGTCCCGGCGGCCAGGTCGCCAGCGCCATGGTCTGCTGCGCAAAGCTCGGCCTGCGCGCGAAATACATCGGCGCCATCGGCGACGACGAGCGCGGCCGCGTCCAGTGGGATAGCCTCCAGGATACCGGGGTCAATCTCGATCATGTACAACTCCGCCGCAACTGCCCCAACCAGTCGGCCTACATCCTGATCGACCAGCGCACCGGCGAGCGCACCGTCCTCTGGCACCGCGCCGAGTGCCTCCGCATGGATCCCTCGGAATTGACCGACGAGATGATCGCCTGCGCGCGCCTGCTGCACATCGACGGCCACGACACCGCGCTCGTGGCCCGCGCCGCCGCCATCGCGCGCCGTCACTCGATCCCCGTCACCGTCGACGTCGACACCATCTACAAAGGCTTCGAAGACGTGCTGCCGAGCGTCGACTACCTCATCGCCAGCAGCGAATTTCCCGAGCGCTGGACCGGCGCCGCCGACCCGCTCCAGGCCCTCGCGCGCATTCAGAACGAGTACGGCATGCGTTGCGCCGCCATGACCCTCGGCGCCCACGGCGCCCTCGCCCGCATGGACGGCCGCTTCTTCTACTCGCCCGGCTTCGTCGTCTCCTGCCTCGACACCACCGGCGCCGGCGACGTCTTTCACGGCGCGTTTTGCTACTCTGTGGTGCGAGGCTTTTCTCTCGTGGAATCGCTGGAATTCTCCAACGCCATGGCAGCACTCAACTGCACCGCGCTCGGTGCCCGCGGCGGCATCGCGGCCGAACCGGAAGCCCGCGCGCTGATGGCCCGCGGCGAGCGGCGCGTCGAGGGCGCATTCTCCGCCTTCTGCAATTGAAAACGGAACCGCACCTATGCTCCCGCTCCACGACAACTCCCGCCGCCCCTCCAGGATCCCGCTGATTACCGGCGGCCTGATCGCCCTCAACGTCTTCATCTTCCTCTATCAGTTTTCCCTCGACCCCTTCTCGACCAACGATTTCGTCTACGCCTTTGGCTTCGTGCCCGCGCGCTTCCATTGGCTCTCCGTCTTCACCTCGCTGTTCATCCACGCCGGCTGGCTGCACATCATCGGCAACATGGTCTTCCTATGGGTCTTCGGCCCCAACATCGAAGACCTCCTCGGCCATAGCCGGTTCCTGCTCTTCTACCTGCTCTGCGGGGCCGCCGCGGCGCTGGCGCAATACGCCGTCAGCCCCGACAGCCGCATCCCCCAGATCGGCGCCAGCGGCGCCATCTTCGGCGTCATGGGCGCCTACCTGGTCAAGTTCCCCCACTCGCGCATCACCACCGTCGGCTGGTTCATTATCCTGTTCAGCCTCGAGCTCCCCGCCTGGCTGCTGCTGCTCTGGTTCATCGGCCTGCAGTTCTTCTCGGGCGTCGGCTCCATCGCCGACGTGGCCGCGCAGCGCGGCGGCGTGGCCTACTTCGCCCACATCGGCGGCTTCTTCGCCGGCATGCTCCTGATCCTGGTTCTGCAGACGCGCCAGCGCTTCGCCGTGCGCCGCGATCTAAGCTGGTAGTGGTCGCTCCGGCCATGTTCTACCCACCCGATCTCGACCTCTCCGCCGCGCCCGCGCTCGATCTGCTGGCCATCGCCGCCCATCCCGACGACATCGAGCAGACCTGCGGCGGCACTCTCATCAAGATGGCCGAAGCCGGCTACCTCACCGGCGCCCTCGACCTGACCGCCGGCGAAATGGGCTCGCGCGGCACGCCCGAGTTGCGTCTCGCCGAGGCCCGCCAATCCGCTTCCATCCTGGGCCTGGCCTTTCGTGAGAATCTGCGCATGCCCGACGCGCGCCTCGACAACAGCCTGGCCCTGCGCATGACCCTCATGAGCGTCGTCCGCCGCCTCAAACCCAAGGTCGTCGTCCTGCCCTATTGGGAGGCGCGCCACCCCGACCATTCCATCGCCTCGCAGTTGGGCTTCGAAGCCTGCTTCCTCGCCGGCCTGCGCAAGATGGAGGAATCCGTCCCGCCCCACCGCCCCCACAAGCTGCTCTACGCCTCGCTCTACGCCAACGTGACTCCCTCTTTCGTCGTCGACATCACGCCCTACTTCGACCGCCGCATGGAGTCCCTGTTCGCCTACGCCTCGCAATACGGCGAAACCGAAACCGCCGCCGGCCTGTTCCCCAACCGCGACGAAATCCTCGACCGCCACCGCTCCATCGCCCGCTTCTACGGCAACCTGATCGGCGTCAAGTACGGCGAACCCTTCGTCGTCAAGGAGACCCTGCGCGTCGACGACATTGTCACCATGGGCGTCCGTACGTTCTGAACGCCCGCCGCGTCTCTACAGTCGACACCAATTCAGAGGCAGGAGGCGGGTGTATGCTGAACGGGAGCCGAAAGTCCTGAATGGAGAATCTGGCTAGGGAGAGTAATCGCATGAATCGTCGAGAATTTCTGGGGACCACTGGCGCGGCGGTCGCGAGCGCAACGCTCGCCTACGCTTCGCCGAATGAGACCGTGCCGATCGGATGCATCGGAGTCGGTGGGCGCGGCACGTATCACTTGAAGCACTTGCTCAAGATGAAAAACGTCGCGGTGAAAGCGATCTGCGACATCAATCCAGAGCATCTGGAAATTGCCCAGAAGCTGGTGGTCGAGGCAGGCCAGCCGAAGCCGGAAGGCTATTCCGACTGGAAGAAACTGCTCGCGAGCAAGGACGTGGACGCGGTCGTGAGCGCGGTGCCGGTCTACCTGCACGCGCCCTGCTATCTGGACACCATCGCCGCCGGCAAGGACATCTACGCCGAGAAGCCGCTTAGTAGGACCTGGGCGGAGTGTGAGACAGTCATGGCGGCCGTCTCCGGCAGCAAGGTTATTTTTCAGATCGGCTACCAGAGACGCGCGGACCCGCATTTTCTCGAGTCGATCGCGCAGGTGCATAAGGGCGAACTCGGGAGGCTCATTGAGGGCCGGGTGATGTGGTCCAATGCGTGGGGACCGGGCGGCGGCTGGTACGGACACCGCAAGCTGTCCGGCGACTGGATGGTGGAACAGGCCTGCCACAACTGGGACGTGATCGTATGGGCGAATCAATGCCTGCCCGTGCGGGCCACTGGTTTCGGCACCACCGGACTGTTCCGGGATACCCCGGTTGTCGTCGATAGCGTGGAGAACATTGTGGCGATCGAGCCCGATCGCGACGTCCACGACTACTACTCCGGCGTGGTCGAGTTTCAGAACGGAGTGATCGTCAACATCCTTCATAGCTGGGTATCGCCCAACAAGTTCGACGAAGAGTACACCAAACTGATCGGACTTCGCGGCGGCGTCGACTTCAACTCCGGCACGTTCTCCTACCGGCCGGCTACGAAGTTGCCGGACCGGCCGAGCAGCGTGGAAGGCAAGACGGATGCCAGCTTTCTGGCAATGGAGGCGTTCCTCAATTCGGTGCGCACACGCAGCAAGCCGATCGCGACGGCCGAAAACGGGCGCGACGCCTTGCTGTGCTCGCTGCTCATGCGCGAGGCGGTCTACACGAAGCAGATCGTCACGCTAGAGACGATCAAGAAGAAGCAGCACGGATAGCGCTCGCGGCCGCGCTTCGTCTAGCGCGCGGCCCATGCAGTCCACGAACACTGCCGCCGCTCCGTCGAACACCGCCGTCTTGTTCGCATAGCGCATAATCCTGTGCTCCCGGTGCCACCGCACCGCCCGCGCCACCCGCTGCAGTTGCCTGCCCTGCTGGGCCAAGCCGGCCAGTTGGTGCTGGCGCGGCATGCGCGTCACAGCCTGCCTGATGGAATCTCCATGCCGCAGGGATTTCAGCCGCCGAGCCCCCGCCAGCCTACCCCATCCACTGCGGATTATGCGCCGTCCCGTCGAATGTGTTCGACGTCTTGAAACGCTCCAGCCGCCCCGTCTCCGCCACCGCCTTCGTCTTCGCCCGCAGCGCGCTAAGCTGCGCCTCCGTCAACGGCTGGAACGTCCGCGCGGCCTCCAGCGCCTGCTCCAACCGCTCCATGCTCTCGCACCCGGTGATCACCACCGTCGTGGGCAGGCTGAGCGCGTAATGCAGGCATTCGATCGCGCTCACCAGGCCGCTGCGCGGGATCTCCCCCTCCGCCAGCGGCTTCATCCCCAGCACCGCGATCCCCTGCTCCACCAGTTTCGGCACCACGTTCTTTTCGAAGCTCCGAAAATGCGCGTCCAGAACGTTCAGCGGCATCTGGCAGCTATCGAAATGGAACTTGTGCTCCGCTGCCAGTTCCAGCATCCGCAGGTGCACGATCGGATCTTTGTGTCCTGTGAACCCTATGAACCGGATTTTGCCCGCTTGCCTGGCCTGCTCCAGCGCTTCCAGAGGCCCGCCCGCCGCAAAGAAACGGTCCGGATCCTCCAGCCGGATGTTCTCGTGAAGCTGCATCAGGTCGATACGGTCCGTTTGCAGCCGCTGCAGCGACTCGTCGATCTGTCGTGCCGCCGATTCCTTGGTGCGGCCGTCGAACTTCGTCATCAGGAAGACCTTTTCCCGGTATCCATCCCGCAGCGCCTTGCCCATCACCACTTCGCACTTTCCGCCGCCGTAGTCCCAGCAGTTATCCATAAACGTGATCCCGCGGTCGATGGCCGTCCGAACGATGCGGATCCCATCGTTCTCGTCCGCTGGTATGCCGATGTGCGAGCCCCCCAGCCCGATGGCCGAAACCTTGACGCCCGTTCTTCCGAATGTTCGGTAAATCATCTCGCCGCTGCCCTCGCGTGCGGCTGCGCTCGCCGGAAGCGACGCGGCCAGCGACGCGGCCGCCAGAGCCCCCAAAACCTCCCGCCGGTTGCAACTGCTATCAGGTCCCATAACACCGCCCCCTTTCAAGAGATGAAATATGCTCATTCTACGACACTCATTTCCCTGGGGCGTCCGTCGATTCCCATCGGCGATCCTGTGAGGCAGCCGCTCCAGTTCCCCACCTTTGTGCATCGGGTCCGCCGGTTGGTCGCGGTGCGACACCCGCGCCAAGGCCCCGTTTTTGGGCCGCGCGGTAATAAATTATTGGTAATTGATCGGCGTTAGGAGACTGCCAGCGCGTGCCGGCGCATGCGCCGGGCCACCAGGCGCGTGGCGCGGCGGCTGATCAACATGGCGACCTGGCCCAGGAGTTCGGGCACGCCCTGCGGCTCGACCAGCAACTTGGCTAGCGGCAAGCTCGCCGTCTCGGCCGCCGATTCCGCCTCGTTGCGCCACGCCGCCACCAGCGCGGTGGCCGGCTGGTAGTCCTTGATGCGTGCGTGCGCCAGCACCCGCAGGCCGGCTTCCGGCGATTCCATTGCCAGGTCGGTCAGCACCAGCGCGTACTCTTTTTCATCCATCAAGCCCACCGCTTCGGCTGCCGTGGCTGCCGAATCGACCCTGTAACCTCCTGCTTCCAGGACGGTTTTCAGCGTCAGGCGCGATGTCGGATGATAGTCCGCCACTAGCACCCGGGCCATCCTCGGGTGTTTACGTTTTTTGCCGGCGTGCACAGCGTTAGGACAAATCATCTTCTTCCAACTAGCATTTGCCCAGCTCGGAGAGGTTCTCGGCCAAGTCTTAGTGCTAGTAGCAGTTTATCCCAAAATTGGGAGATTTGATCCCAAAGATTGAATTATTGCACTTGTAGAGGAATTTACACGGCATCCGGACCGAAAACACGGGCAAACAGAGCATCGACATTCTTCAACTGTCGTTCAACCGAAAAGGCGTTTTCGATCTGCTCCTCGTTCAGGTGGGCACGGACCTCCGGAAGGGCTTTGATCGCCGCCCGGAAGTCGCCCTCTTCGTTCCACGCCTGCATGGCCTCGCCCTGCACAATCCTATAGGCCTGTTCGCGCAGCATCCCGGCGGCGGCCAGGTCCAGCAGCAGTTGGCCGGAGAAAACCAGGCCTTGGGTGAGATCCAGGTTGCGGCGCATGCGCGCGGTGTTGACGCGCATGTTGGCGATCAGCCAATCGGTCTTCGCCAGGAGGTAGTCGGTCAGGATGAACGAGTCGGGCAGGATCACCCGCTCGACCGACGAGTGGGAGATGTCGCGCTCATGCCACAGGCTGATGTTCTCAAACGCGGCCTGCACGTTGGCCCGCACCACGCGCGCCAGACCGCAGATCTGCTCCGATACCACCGGGTTACGCTTGTGCGGCATGGCCGAGGAGCCCTTCTGGCCAGCGGCAAACGGTTCTTCCGCCTCGCGCACCTCGGTGCGTTGCAGATGCCGGATCTCCAGCGCGCATTTTTCGCACAGCGCCGCGGCCAGCGCCAGGGCGGAGATCAAGGCCGCATGCCGGTCGCGGGAGATCACCTGGCTGGCGATCGGCGTCACCTTCAGGCCGAGCTTCCCGCAGATCGCTTCCTCGGCCTCGACGCTGAGGTGGGCCAGGGTCCCGACGGCACCGGAGAGCTTGCCGTAGCGCAGGTCCTCGGCCGCGGCCTCGACCCGCCGCCGGGCGCGCTGCGCTTCGTCGTACCACAGGGCCAGCTTCAGACCGAAAGTGATCGGCTCGGCGTGGACACCGTGAGTGCGGCCGATCGCCACGGCATGCTTGAATTCCAGGGCGCGCCGCCGCAGGGTGCCGATCAGCGTATCGAGTCCGGCGAGAATCAGCCGCGCCGACTCCAGGATCTGCAGGGCCTGGGCGGTATCTACTACGTCATTTGACGTTAGTCCGTAGTGCAACCAGCGCGACGCCTCGGCGCATCCGGCCGTTTTCATCGTCTCGGATACTGCGGTTGTAAAAGCTATGACGTCGTGCCGGACTTCCTTCTCGATCGCATTGATCCGCGCCACCGTAAAGCCGGCGTGTTGCCGCAGCAACTGAGCCGCCTCGACCGGGACTTCGCCTCTTTCCGCCAGCGCCTCGCTGGCCGCTAGTTCGACGGCAAGCCATTGAGAAAACTTGCTTTCCTCGCTCCAGATGCGGCCCATTGCAGGCCTGGTATAGCGCGCAATCATAAACTCCTACAATTGAAATAATTCGCTCTGCTGGCGCGGCTCGGCAACCACCAGGCGCGGCTTCTTGCCACACATCTGCAGCGCCTGATCCGCCATCAGCCGGACGTGCCAAGGCGAGTTATTGGTCTCGCTCAAGTGGCCCAGAACCAGCGTCTCGGTCTGCTCCGGCAGACCCTCGTCATCCGTGATGTAGTCCGAAGCGGCTTCATTCGAAAGGTGGCCCTTGCGCGACAGAATGCGCTGTTTCACCTGCCAAGGGTACGGCCCGACGCGCAGCATTTCCGGGCAGTGGTTCGACTCCAGGAGAATGAACTGGCTGTCGCGGAGGTGCCACTTCACGCTATTCGGCAGGTAGCCGAGGTCGGTGACGATGGATACCTTCGTCTTCCCGATCGTCACCGTGAAGCCGACCGGGTCCGCGGCATCGTGTGGGATCGTGAAGCTCTGGATCCGCAGGTCGCCAATCTCAAACTCCGCTCCGGCCTGAAAAACGACGACTTCCGGCTCCGGGCCGCCCCAGTCGATGGCTGCGGCGGTGCCGCGGGTGGCGCAGACCGGCGCCTTCATGCCGTTGGTGCGCGTGAGCACGGGCAGGCCCTTGACGTGGTCGCTGTGCTCGTGAGTGATGAGGATGCCGTCCAGGCACTGGGCATCTTCGCCGATGGCCTCGAGGCGGGCGAGAATCTGCTTCCGGTTCAACCCGGCGTCGATCAGGATGCGGGTGGCCGGGCTGGCGATGAAGATGGAATTGCCCGCGCTGGAAGAGGCGAGCACGCAGATTCTGACGATGGCGGCCCTCCTGACCCTTCCATGGTAATCCAGTCTCCTGTGGCAGCCCCAAACATTTTTGCGGCGATTGTTTGGGTGCGCGGGGCACTGACCGGCGTCCCAAACGGACTCGCGGCGTGGAAGTGGAGCTGGGCCCGGAGACGGCAACCGGTCCCTGACCGTCGCGGCTCTGAGCCCGCGCTGATCCATCACGCGCTCAACTATGCTGGAAAGTAAGGCCATGAAGATCCACGTTTACGTCACCCCCAAGAAGACCGTTCTGGACCCGCAGGGGCAAGCCATCTGCCGCGCTCTGAACGGCATGGGCCACAAGGAAATCACGAACGTCCGCCAGGGCAAGTTTTTCGAGGTGGAAATGGCGGACGGTGTCAGCCGAGAGGAAGCGCTGGAGCGGATGAAACAACTGGCGGAGGATGTGCTCGCCAATCAGGTGATTGAAGAGTACCGCGTCGAGATCGCGGACTGAACGGCGAGTCCGTTTCGCAAGCGGCGCCAGATCCGCGCCGGGCCGCGCTCGAACTCCAGCGTCTGTTACGACCCTGGCGGCACGAGCGTCACTGGGAGGAGCTTATGTGCGGAATCATCGGCTACGTGGGGCACCGGAAACCGGTGCCGATCCTGCTGGACGGGCTGCGGCGGCTGGAGTACCGGGGCTACGATTCGGCCGGACTGGCGGTGGTGGACGATAACGAAGTCCTGACCGTGCGGCGGGCCGAAGGGAAGCTGCACAACCTGGAAGAGGCGGTGCGGCTGAACCCGGTGGACGGCTGGTACGGGATCGGCCACACGCGCTGGGCGACGCATGGCCGGCCGACCGAGGAAAACGCGCACCCGCACCGCGACTGCAAGGGCGATACCGTGGTGATCCACAACGGCATCGTCGAGAACTACCTGGCGCTCAAGCAGCAGTTAACCGCGGAGGGTCACACTTTCGTCACCGAGACGGACACGGAAGTCATCGCGCACCTGGTGGAGCGGCATTTCCACGGCAATCTCGAAGATGCCGTGCGCGCGGCGGTGGAGGACATGCAGGGCGTGTTCGCGCTGGTGGTGATATCGCGGCTCGATCCGGGCAAGATCGTCGCCGCGCGCAACGGCCCGCCGATCGTGGTGGGGTTGGGCGAGGGCGAGTATTTCGTGGCCAGCGACATACCGGCCATTCTGAACCACACGCGCGACGTGTTCTTCCTGCAGGATGGCGACGTGGCGATTCTCACGAAGGATGGCGTCCAACTGACGGACCTGGCGGGCCGGCCGGTGAAGCGCCAGGTGTCGCACATTCTGTGGGACCCGATCATGGCCGAAAAGGGCGGCTACAAGCATTTCATGCTCAAGGAAATCTTTGAGCAGCCGCGGGCCGTGCGGGACACGCTGCTGGGCCGCGTGGGGCAGGAGTCGGGGCGCGTGTTCCTGGATGAGATGCAGATTCACGCGCGCGATTTCGCCGCGTTCCGCGCGGTGCGGATCGTGGCCTGCGGCACCAGTTGGCATGCCGCCGTGGCCGGCAAATTCATGATCGAACGGCTGGCGCGGATGCCGGTGGAAGTGGACTACGGCAGCGAGTTCCGCTACCGCGATCCGATCATCGGGCCGGAGACGCTGACGGTGCTGATCTCGCAATCGGGCGAGACGGCGGACACGATCGCGGCGCAACGCGAGGCCAAATCGAAGGGCTCGCGCACGCTGGCCATCGTCAACGTGATGGGCTCGATGATCTCGCGCGAGGCCGCGGGCACGCTGCTGACGCACGCCGGCCCGGAAATCGGCGTGGCCTCGACCAAAGCCTTCACGGCGCAGCTCACGGCGTTGTTCATCCTGGCGATGGCGCTGGGCCAGGCGCGCGGCGCGCTGACGGCGGAGCAGTCGGCCGACCTGGGGCAGGAGCTGATGCTGATACCGGGCAAACTCGAGTCCGTGCTGAGCTCGAACACGCCTTACGAAGAACTGGCCAAGGTGCTTTTCAAGTCCACCGACTTCCTATACCTGGGCCGCGGCATCCATTACCCGATCGCGCTGGAAGGCGCGCTGAAGCTGAAGGAGATCAGCTACATTCACGCCGAGGGTTATCCGGCGGGAGAGATGAAGCACGGGCCCAACGCGCTGATTGACGAGACGCTGCCGACGGTGGTGCTGGCGACGATGGATCCGGCCGACGAGGGCAGCCGGCTGCGTTACGAGAAGACGCTGTCGAACATCCAGGAGGTGAAGGCGCGCGGCGGGAAGGTCGCGGTGGTGGCAACCGAAGGCAGCGAAGAGGCCGGCAAAACGGCGGATTGGATTATCTGGATTCCGCCCACGCGCGAACTGCTGCTGCCGATTCTGGAGGTCGTGCCGCTGCAGTTGCTGGCGTATCATATCGCAGTGCGCCGCGGCTGCGACGTCGATCAGCCGCGCAACCTGGCCAAGAGCGTGACGGTGGAGTAAGAGCAGGTGCGGCAGGCGCAGCACGAGTTCGTCATCGAGACGCGCGGCCAGGGGCTGTACGAGTTCACCGGCGAGGTCGAACGGTGGCTGCGCGAGGAGCGGCTCGAGCAGGGCCTGCTGTGCCTGTTCTTGCGCCACACGTCGGCCTCGCTGCTGATTCAGGAGAACGCCGACCCGGACGTGGTGCACGACCTAAGGGCATTCTTCTCGCGCCTGGCGCCGGAAGACGCGCGTCTGTACCGGCACGCCGCCGAAGGTCCGGACGACATGCCGGCGCACATCCGCGCCGCCCTCACCCCGGCGTCGCTGACGATCCCCATCGTGCAGGGCCGCGCCGCGCTCGGAGCCTGGCAGGGCATCTACCTGTTTGAACACCGCGACCGCCCGCACCGGCGGCTCGTGCTGGGCCACGTCATTGGCCTATAGCGGGGTGAATGATGGCCTTGACAGCGGGTGTATGCTCAAGCAGGGCAAGGAGTTGTTCGAAATTGGCTTTGTTCCTCGTTTTTTATTTTTCACGTTTGCGGCGGGCAGAAAACACGCTCGCGTCGACCGGAGGCGCTGAATCTTCCATAAGAGGTGTAAGATCGAAACCATGAGCATCACTCGGCGAGGTTTCCTTAATTCCGCGGCACTGGCGCCGCTGGCGTGGCAGGCCGTCGCGGCGGAGCCGGACCCCGTCACCGGCATGCCCATGCGCAAGCTCGGCAAGACCGGCGAGAAGGTGTCGCTGCTCGGCTTCGGGGGCGGCAGCCGCTTCCTGGCGTACAAGGACCGCGAGAAGGGATTGGAAGCGCTGGAGACGGCGCTGAAGTTGGGCATCAACTACGTCGATTCCGCGTCCGGCTACGGCGACGGCGAAAGCGAGAGATGGATCGGCGAATACCTGCGCACGCACAAGAAGAGCTTCTTCGTCGTCACCAAAATCGATGCCCGCAAGGGCGACGAAGCGAAGCGCGAAATCGAGCGCTCGCTGAAGAACTTCGGGCTGGCGCAGATCGATCTGATCCACGTCCACGGCCTGGGTAACGAGGACGACCTGGCCGCCATCGAGGCTCCCGACGGACTGCTGAAAGTGCTGCATCAGATGCGCGACCAGAAGGTGGCGCGCTTCATCGGCATCACCTGTCATCAGAACCCGCAGGTGCTGAAGACGGCGCTCGAGCGGCATGATTTCGACTCCACGCAGATGGCGCTGAATATCGCGCAGATCGGCAACGCCGCGCCCTCGGATCGAGCGGGGCAAGGCATGACCGGCGCTTCGGGCTTCGAGTCCGTGGCCCTGCCGGTGGCGCTCAGGAAGGGCATGGGGCTGACGGCGATGAAGCTGTTCGGCCAGGACAAACTGGTCGGCCAGGCGGCGCCCGAAATGTTGATCCGATATTCGATGTCGCTGCCCATTTCAGCCGCGGTGGTAGGCATGCCGAAGCTCGAATTCCTCAAGGCCAACATCGCCGTGGCGAAGAGCTTCCGGCCGCTCTCGCCGGAAGAGATGAAGGCGCTGCCGCAAAGCGTCTCGGCGCAGATGCGCGCCTCGCTCGACCGCTTCTTCAGCCAGCATGTGGATTGCTGAAGCGCGCGCCGCGGAGCTCGAATCGGCCGGCGCGCAGGCCGCGCTGGCGGCCGAGGCGACGCGACTGCTGCGCGCAGTATCGGGCGAAGACCTCGAAATCGTCTACGAAGATGGACTGTGGATGCACCGCGCCGGGCCGCTGTGGTGCCCCGACGGGCCCGCCTTCGTCTACGCCGAGGGTTGCTGGGCCAAGTGGGGCGAGCGCGCGGCTAAGTTCCGCCGCGACGCGGCCGATTATTGGTTCCATGTCTACCATCCGCGGCCAGGCGATGTGATCGTCGATATCGGCGCCGGGCGCGGTGAGGACGTCTTCGCGTTCTCCGAGGCGGTTGGGCCGGAAGGCACGGTGTGGGCCGTGGAGGCGCACCCGGGGAGCTTCCGGCTGCTCGAGCGCTTCTGCCGGAAGAACGGCCTCACGAACGTTCGCCTGCTGAATTGCGCGGCCATGGACCGGCGCAGCCGGCTGAAAATCGAGACGCTGCCGGTGTGGGAGTCGAACTTCGTACACGACGGACCGGCGACGCCGACGAGCCTGGAGGTGGAGGCGTTCCCGTTCGACGAGATCCGCGCGCAGCACGGCATCGAACGCATCGACTTTCTCAAGATGAACATCGAGGGCGCGGAGCGCTTCGCCCTGCGCGGCATGCCGGAGACGCTCGAACGCGTGCGCTATGCCTGCATCGCGGCCCACGATTTCCGCGCCGGCCGGGGCGAGGGCGAGGAGTTTCGCACGCACGACTTCGTGGTCCAGACGCTGCGGGCCGCGGGTTTCCAGCTAACCATCCGCGCGGACGATCCGCGCTATTACGTGAAAGAGCACATCCACGCCTGGCGCTAAGCCACGCGGGAGGGTTGTCTCCGGACATGCGCGCGCAAGGCTTGGAACATCTTTAGGCTGCGAGGATCTGCCGTCACGCTTCAGAAGGGGGAGCGTTCGAACGGCGCACCGAGAACGCAGCTACGCGCTTGCCTACGCGGATGAGGGGATCCTCAACACAGTGAAACGAAGCAACGGAC